>Ga0075760_103_pt1 | contig 74381 bp, 77 predicted proteins | sample RifGroC1_FD_67827 | JGI IMG/M metagenome (GOLD analysis project Ga0075760, IMG submission 67827) | Microgenomates (Roizmanbacteria) bacterium GW2011_GWC1_37_12 | reverse complement strand
TGCCGATCCCCCAAATTGGAAAATGGAGAGAGTCGAAAACCGCCGGAGCGAAGCGGAGGCGGACCTGTCCTCCGTAGCGAAAAGCGGAGGAGGAAAAGAATCCCGAGCGACTGAGCGAGGGATGGACTTGTTGGAGTTGAGCCGGGCGAGCTACTATAATAGTACCTTTGTTTCCGCCGACCAGTTGTCAATCAAGGAGGCGGAGGTGCCCGAGCGATTAGCGAGGGCGTGTTTGTGTTTGAAAGTTCAGCTGGCTGACAGAATGGCCAGTCGGTTGGTTTACCCTGAGCGGACTTGTCCGGAGTTTCATTGAAGGAGTCGAAGGGTTGGGAGTTTGACTGACTGGCTTGTTGGTTGGCTGGTTGGTTGAAAGCTTGAAGTTCCCCAGTGTCCCCAAGTCCTTAATCCATCGGCCCTGATCGTTAGCCCTCCCACAGTCCCCAGCCCCCATATTTGAAGCTCGTCATGTCGCAAAAAACAAAGCGAAGTGTCGCAATCTCTAAAAGAAAAGTGCCGATTGTTTGGTCTATGAATTTTTGATAAAATGAGTTCGAGCTATTTTGTATAATGGCTCCAGATTGCGACTTGTCGGGCGGCGCAGCAGCGCCGCCCACTGATCCGGAAGGTCACAATCCACTATTCTTCATTCGTCTTTTTTAGTTTTTTTCAAAAAGATTTATATTGTCCTACCCTTTTTTTACTAAAACATTCTCCCGCTTAGGGCGGGAGGATGCGATTTTATATCTTTACCACCGCCAAGCGGTTGGTTTGACCAAAAGCAATAAAAAAAGGAAGTTTTATTTAAAAAAATGTCTAATAACGAGCTATCCGTTACTTAGTCCGTACTTAGTACTTACTTTTGTATCAGTGAGATAAATATTGATATTGAAAAATATTTATAGAGGCGTATTATTATTTTGCAATTAGACATTTTTTTAATCTAATAACATGAAAAGTCCTGCTCCAGCTTCAAAATATTTTCTCTATGCCAGAAAGTCGACTGACGACGCCGAGCATCAACTGCTATCTATCCCTGCCCAGATTGATGAGCTTCGTACCTTTGCAGAGAAAGAGGGGTTAAATATAGTTGATACTATCATTGAGAGTAAAACAGCTAAAGTTCCAGGTCGGGAATTATTTAATCAGATGTTGGATAGAATTGAAAAGGGCGAAGCTCAAGGCATTCTGGCTTGGCACCCTGATAGATTAGCTAGAAACGCAGTTGACTCTGGTCGTATTGTCTATTTACTTGATCGTAATATTCTATCTGACTTGAAGTTCCCGACTTTCTGGTTTCAGAATACCCCGCAGGGACTTTTCATGTTATCAATTGCTTTTGGTCAAAGTAAATACTATGTGGATTCCTTGAGCGAAAATACTAAAAGGGGTTTGAGACAAAAAGTTAGACGGGGTGAGTGTGCTGGCCTCGCTCCATTGGGATATTTAAATGACAGGTTAAACAAGAAAGCTATTATAGATCCCAAAGTCGCTCCAATTATCAAAGAACTTTTTGAAATCTATTCAAAAGGTAATTCGACTTTTGAGAGCCTAAGTCTCTTTTTAGAATCTAAAGGTGTTATCTCTCGGGGAGATATTCCAATTCATAAAAGTCGAATTACCTTTATCCTCTCAAACCCCTTTTATTGTGGTTTTTTTCGCTTTAATAAGGAAATCTATCAAGGAATCCACCAGCCACTTATTACAAAGAAACTTTTTGATGAAGTACAGGCGGTTATCAAAAGAAAGACTCATATTTATCCTCAAAAATCTCTTGACTTCCCGTTCACCGGCCTTATCAAATGTGGAGAATGTGGGATGATGGTTACAGCGGAACATCATATCAGACGTTACGAGACCGTTAACCATACAGTTGATTTTATCTATTATAGGTGTACCCGTAAAAGTAAGCTTTCTTCCTGCTCCCAACCTTTCATCCGTCAAGAGATTTTAACCGCCCAACTCAACCAACATATTCAAAAAGTTTCTTTGTCCACTTCTGACCACGATTGGCTTATAAAAAGGCTTGAAGAGGACAGGCGCCAACAGCGGTCAGAAGTGTTGGTGATTGTTCAAGAGTTCAAAAAAGATTTGGTAAGTATTAATGAAAAGTTGAGTAAACTTCTTGATTCCTACTTGGACAATGTAGTTAGTCGGGAAGATTACCTTATAAAGAAAGAAAATCTTTTTTCTTCAAAGAAGACAATTGAGCAAAGAATCAATACTCTTGAACAATCACCAAATAAGTGGCTCGAACCTATGAGGGAATTCTTCAACACAGCATTGACTGCGGATAAAATCGCATCGGACAATATAAATCTTTTTCAAAAAAGAGAGTTCCTAAAAAAGACCGGCTCGAACCTCATCCTAAAAAACAGAATAGTCGATTGTGACCTTCCGGATCAGTGGGCGGCGCTGCTGCGCCGCCCGACAAGTCGCAATCTGGAGGCGCGTGCCGGAATCGAACCGGCGCAGTAGGTGTTTTGCAGACACCTGCGTTTCCTCTTCGCCAACGCGCCATGAATTTAATCTTATTATAATATAAGGATGACTAAAATACTTTTACTAACTATCTTTTTAGCGGTAAAAAGCCTTTATATCCCATTAAACAAAAGAAAATCCAAATACTATTGGAGGCTTAAAATAGACGATAGAATTCCTTTTTTACCAATTTTTATAATTCCTTATTTAGGTTATTTCGTCTGGATTTTAGTGGCAATAATTTACTTGTGGAAAACCCAATATATTAATAAGTTTTTTGTGTTATACATTATTTCTTATATCTTGGCAGGTTTATTCTGGTATTTTTTCCCCAATGGCGTCAGAAGACCGATAATAAAAAGTAAAAATATTTTTAGCAAAATTACTTCATTTATTTATAGCATAGATGATGATACAAACGGTTTTCCAAGCGCTCATATCTTTGGCACTCTAATATGTTCATATTTTCTTATACTTGCTTTTTCCGCTTATTCATTACAAATATTCACAGTTGGTTTTGTTATTAGCATCTCAACTTTATTTACAAAACAACATTATCTTATAGATATTTTGGGAGGAATATTAATATTTGTATTAAGCATCATGATAAGCTCAATTTTAGTATGAGCTTTGGTAAAATAAATAACTAGGAGGGTTCGCATAGCGGCCAATTGCACGGGTTTCGAAAACCCGAGGGGTTCTCCCCTACAGAGGTTCAAATCCTCTACCCTCCGCACTATTTTGTGATAAAATCTAAGAATCAGTTTATATGTTCTATCATAGTCCCACTTACGGTCAGGTCGATTTAGAAAAACTCAAAAACATTGTTTCCGACTTCATGAAGGTCGACAAAAAAGGCAAATACGAGATCATCGTCGGCACCGACTCGCAAAAAATAGAAAATAATAAATATGATTTTGTTTCGGCTCTGATTATCCACCGTGTCGGCTGGGGGGGAATTTATTTTTGGAAAAGAATCGTTCAAGACAAGAAGATTTCCCTCAAGGAGCGGATTTATCAGGAAGCAACCATGTCCCTTGAAACTTCGGAAAACTTCGTCAACTTTTTCAAGACCAACGGAATTTCCAAGTATGACATTCAGATCCACGTAGATATCGGTCACAACGGCGAAACGAGAGATTTGATCACAGAAGTCGTCGGCATGATTCGGGGAAGCGGATATGAAGTAAAAATCAAGCCCGATTCCTATGGAGCTTCAAAAGTAGCTGATAGATATACCTAAAGCAATTTTTCAATTTTCAGTTTTCAATTTACATTGAATTTTCAATGACTCAATTTTCCAATTGATAATTGGAACATTGTAAATTTATTGAAAATTGTAAATTGGTAATTGAAAATTATGGGAGGTATTCTTTTGCATTATTTTCATTAATTACAAAGCTCTGTCCTTGGCCGGAGACGATTTTTAAGGCAACTTTACGGACAATGCCTTCTACAGTCCGTTCCAAGCTTCTTATCCCAGCGTCAAATCCCAAAGGCCGGGTGATTTTGAGCCAAAGACTGTCTTCTATTTTTATATTTTCTGTTGTCAATCCTGTCTCCTTGAGATAGCGGGGGAGGACGAAATTTTTGGCAATATTGATTTTTTCTTCGTCAGTGTAGGAGGGCATAGTAATGGCCTCAAGTCTGTCCATAACTGCTGTTGAAATATTATTGGTGTTGTTGGCGGTCGCAATAAACAGCACCTGGGAGAGATCAAAAGGATAGTCGATAAAATAGTCGTTAAAAGCATTATTTTGCTCCGGGTCTAAAAGTTCAATTAATACTCCCATGATGGCGGCGCGCGATTCAGGAGTGATGCGGTCTAATTCATCAAGCAAGACGACAGGGTTCCGAACACCAGCTCGTCTTATAGCCCTCATTAACATTCCTGGTTCGGCTTCCGATGAGGTTTTTGATTGTCCGCGTAAGTCCAAAGCCGAAGAAAGACCTCCAAAAGGAATCCGGACAAATTTTTTACCCAAGGCTTCGGCAATAGACTTGGCCAGAGTGGTTTTGCCCGTTCCCACCAAGCCGACGAAAAAAAGAATCGGCGCATGATAGGCCTCGGTTGACATTTTTTGCTTCTGAATTAATAAGATCGATAGATATTCAAGAATTCTTTCTTTGATTTTTTGTAATCCGTAGTGATTTTTATCTAAAATCTGCTTGGCGTGGTTTATATCTAAGACATCCTCGCTTTTCTTATTCCAGGGAAGATGGGTGATCCAGTCGATGTATTTAGTAGTAATATCCAATTGAGAAAGATTGCCGCCGTATTTTAGAGCCAAACTGATTCTTTCGATTTGCTCGCCAGCCTTTTCATGAAGATTAGCAGGTAAGTCAGAAGACTGCAAAGCAGTTTTAAGTTTTTCTATTTCTGACAAGCTTTTTTGATCATCCATATCGTTAGCAGACTAAACTTCCTATTGACAAAATGAAAAAAATTTATTATAAATACTTCACTTATCAATTATAAATTTATTTTAGCATGAAAATCAAACCTCTTTTTGATTATGTATTAGTTAAGCCATTAGAAGGCGAGACCCGGACTCCATCAGGAATCGTTCTTCCAGATTCAGCCAAAGAAAAACCCCAAGTTGGTGAAATCATGGCGGTCGGGCCGGGAAAAAATTGCTGCGGAGATGGCTGTTGCGGTGACGATGAAAAAGGCGAAGAAATAGTCGTCAAAGTCGGCCAAAAGGTCCTTTACAAAAAATGGGGAGGAAACGAAGTCAAAGTCGGAAACGAAGAATGGCTTTTGATTGAGCAGAAAGACATTATGGCAATTGTAAGTTAATCCTGTAGGGACAGGACACTGTCCTGTCCGTACAATTATAAATTGTAAATTAAAATTATGGCAAAACAAATTAAATACGGCAGCGATGCTCGAAAAAAACTTCTCGATGGTGTTAACAAGTTAGCAGACGCAGTCGCGACTACTTTAGGGCCAAAAGGCCGAAACGTCGCCCTTGACAAAAAATGGGGAGCGCCAAATGTCGTCCACGACGGCGTCACCGTTGCCAAAGAGATCGAGCTTGAAGACACTTTTGAAAATATGGGGGCTCAACTAGTTAAAGAAGCTGCTTCCAAGACGGCTGACGTTGCCGGCGACGGAACGACAACGGCGACGGTCTTAGCCCAATCATTGGTCCAAGAAGGACTAAAGATGATTACTGCCGGAGCCAACCCGATGATAATGCAAAGAGGGTTAAGAAAAGCCGGTGATTTTGTCGTTGAAGAGTTGAGAAAATCTAGAAAACAGATTACTTTGGCCGACGCTTCAAGCGTTGCCACTATCTCTGCCGGCGATCCAGACCTGGGTAAGTTAATTGCCGATGCCTTAAAAGCAGTTGGAGGAAAAGACGGTGTTGTCACAGTTGAAGAAGGAAAAGGATTAGAAACAACTGTCGACCACAAAGAAGGTATGCAGTTTGACCGGGGATTCGCTTCAGCTTATTTTGCTACAGATACGGACAAAATGGTAGCTGAAGTCGAAGATGCCTATATTTTAATCACTGACAAAAAAATTACCGCAGTTTCTGACTTGCTTCCGTTTTTGGAAAAGTTTGTTAAGGTTTCCAAAAACTTGGTTATCATCGCCGATGAAGTTGAAGGTGAAGCTTTGGCAACATTGGTCGTCAATAAGCTCCGTGGAACATTTAACGCGCTTGTTGTCAAAGCGCCCGGATTTGGCGACAGACGAAAAGAAATACTTGAAGACATTGCTATTTTGACCGGGGGAATAGTAGTTTCTGAAGATCTGGGTAAAAAATTAGAAAGCGTTGAGGTTGAGGACTGTGGAAGAGCTGATAAAGTTAAGTCAGACAAAGAAAACACTTCGATTATCGGCGGAAAAGGAAAAAAAGCCAGTATCGAGGCAAGAATTACTCAAATCAAAAGAGAACTGTCAGAGACGACAAGTGAGTTTGACCGAGAAAAACTGCAGGAAAGACTAGCAAAACTATCAGGTGGAGTCGCTGTCATCAATGTCGGCGCTGCTACTGAAATTGAAATGAAAGATAAGAAGGAAAGAGCTGTTGATGCAGTGGCTGCGACCAAGGCAGCTCTTGAAGAAGGAATTGTCCCAGGTGGGGCCGTGGCCCTTTTGAATATTAGTCAAAAGATGAATAGCGATAAGCTTGGAAAAGTTTCAGCAGATGAAAAAATCGCTTATGACCTAGTTAAGCGGGCTCTTAAATCTCCTTTTATGAAGTTGATGGAGAATGCCGGAGTCGATCCGGGTCAGCTTTTAGCTAAGGCAAGCGAGGTATCTGGCGAGGGAATGGGTTTTGACGTTCTTGTCCTCGGGTCGGTTGAAGAGGCAAAACCAATTGACATGGTTAAAGCCGGCATTATCGACCCTCTAAAAGTAGTGAGAACAGCGGTTCAGAATGCTATCTCGGTCGCGTCGATGATTTTGACAACCGAGGCGCTCGTCACCGATTTACCGGAGAAAAATCCTCCAGCCGCTCCTATGGGTGGTGGTATGCCTGGAATGGGTGGAATGGGATATTAAAACCTGTTAAAATAAAGATAGATAGGCGGTGAGAGATTATGGCCGATAAAAAAATAGGCAAGGTTTCCCACTACTACAATCATTTGGGTGTCGCGATCATTGAAGTGACCGCTCCTTTTGCCGTCGGCGATACTTTGAAATTTGTCAGACATGGAGACGGCGAAGAATTATTCCAACAGGCAATTTCCTCGATTCAAGAAGAGCACAAACAGATAGAAAATGCTAAAAAGGGTCAAAGCGTTGGCGTCAAGGTCGACAAAATAGTTCATGAAAACGTTGAGGTCTTTAAAGTTTAGTCGGAGAAGATTTTCTTGTAAGCCCCGAGGATTTTATATTGGGTTTTCTTCAGATTGTAGATAAGATGTTTTATTTGATTGAAGTCTCTTCCATAACCAAAGTTCTTGATCGGCCTTGTTATATCCATCTGTCCGGCATTATGAACAATGGCGATTTTTTCACCGGTTGGCTTATAAAAAATTCCTTTTTTGACTAAAAAACCTTTTTCTTCGGTTGCCATCATGAAGTTGTATTTATTATTGATCAATTTAAAATTTTTATTTTTGTATAAATAATAGTTTAAGATAATCTGGTCAGGTCCAAAACTATTTTTATTTTTGATAAGTTTTTTCATCAGGTCTGTTAAGATAATAAATTTATCGCTTGGTCCAAAAATTACTCCGGCATTAATTACAGGTTTGTTTTTTACCACTTGCCAGATTTTATTTTTGATGCCCTCTTCAAAATTATTTAGCAAAAACCATTGGAAAAATAAGACCTCCATTCCCAAAGGAACAACGCGGAATATCTTTTTATCTTGGTTAAATAAGTGGGAGATGTCTTCTTGGAATATGGTGTCGCCGCCGTCGATAAATAAGACCTGGTCGTAACTGTTTTCAGACAGATATCTACCAAGATCAAAGAATCTTTTGTTGACGATGTGGTATTTTTTTATTCCTTCAAAAATAATTACTTTTTCTTTTTTCAGTTTGTTTTTTTGGGAGTTTGTTAAGCCGTAGTCGATGACAACTATGTCGATATTTTTGAGGTTGACGTTGTCTTTGAGTGATTTTAACCAGTGGTCGACGACGAAGTCACCGATTTTACCATTGGCGCAGGTGACAATGACATTCTTTTTCACTTCATAATTATATCATTTGATGTAAAATATTAAATTATGATTATCGTTATTCCGTCAATCCGAAATATTAATCTAGAATATCTTAAGCCTCTATTAAATCGCGGTAATAAAATTATTGTTGTTGACGATACTGATGAGGAGCGAATTACAGTTAATGCTGACGAGGTTACTGTCCTTCACTATTCTGATAAAAAACGAATTTTGGGAGATCTTGAATCCTGCATACCAAAAAAGAATGGCGTCTGTCGAGATTTGGGATTATTGATGGCGTATCATCTTGCAGAAGATAATGAGACAATCGTCTGTCTCGATGATGACTGTCAGGTGTTTGACAATTATCAAAATAAGGCGGAGACTAGTCTTGGGATAAAAGAATTACCGCTGGTTACTACTTCGCACCGTTTTTATAATCCTCTTGATTTATATGATCAAGATATTGAGATTTTTCCACGAGGTTTTCCGTATGAGGAAAGAGGAAGACCCAAAGATTATAAATATAATAAAACGATTAAAAGAAATATTGTTTTTAATCTCGGCCTCTGGAAAGGTGTTTTCGATATTAATGCCGTTGACAAGCTCTACCTAGAAAAATTTTCATTTAACGAAATTAAGTTGAACTATCGCCAAGTTATCGTTGATAAAGGCCCGTTTGTTTCTCTCTGTTCTATGAATATAATTATGAAAAAGGAAATCATACCGGCTATCTATCAACTGCCGATGAACGAACCCATAATTCCCAACTGGCAAATTGACCGATATGGTGATATTTGGGGCGGCTACATCTGTAAAAAACTTATCGATATTAAGGGCGATGCTCTGTCTGTAGGAGAATCGTTGATTTATCATCATAAAGACTCTTCTCTTGAAAAAAACATCAGACAAGAGCATTACGCTCACATAGTGAATATCAGATTTTGCGATCTAATAGACAAAGCGTGTGAAGCTATAAAAAAAGATTCATATCTATCGATGTATGATCAGTTCGTCTGCAATCTTGACTCGTTGAAGAAAGATTATCCTGAAAGTCTAAAAAATTATCTTTTGCCTACGGTTAATAAAATGAAAACTTGGATAACTGCTTTAAAACTAAAAGATATTAAAATCTAAAAATGAAATCGACCCCACTTATCTCAATTATTATCGCTCATTATAATCTAGCAGACTATATCTATGAAGCTATCGCAAGCTGTCTTAACCAAACCTATAAAAATATTGAGGTCATAGTCGTCGATGATTACTCGAGTGATCAAGCAGCCTTGAAGAAAATTTACGGATTAAGAAAAAAATATCCCAAAGTGAAGCTAATCAAGAACACAGTCAATAAAGGTTCAGCGAAAACCTATAATATTGGAGTTGAGGAAGCTAAAGGTGAGTATATTTGTTGTCTTGACGCCGATGATAAATTCCAAAAAACATTCATAGAAAAAGCTCTTAAGTGTTTTCTCTGCGACCCGAGCCTCGGCTTTATTACTTCATGGATGCGTATTTTTGGAGACAGTAGTTCTATCGAAAAAACGCCTTCCCATGATGTTTCAGCCCTACTGATAAGAAATTTATTCTCTTCTGCCTCCATGTTCAGCAAAAAAGCCTGGACGAAAATAGGTGGTTTTGACCCAGAAATGAAGACATATCGCGACTGGGATTTCTGGATAAGCCTGGTCGAAAAAGGCTACCGTTGGGAAGTTCTTGTGGAACCACTTATTTTATACCGCGATCGGAAAAGCTCTGCGAGCAAGTTATCAGTTGAAAAAAATATTTAGTCAATTTTTCGAATTCTTCTCTTATTTTAACATCTTGAATCTCATTGCTCCTGTTTCCTTGTTTAGGGCGAATATTGATCATTGAATTACAGTCAATCTTAATTTCGTCTTTTGTATATGGAATATTTTTAGTGATTGTCACAAGTAAATTATATCAAGGTGTTTTTCTTTTAGTAAACTTTTATCTAGATTTACTTTTTTTTCGAAACATGAAGAAGAGAAAAAGGGTGGAGGATGTTAGAATTTTTTTATCCAAAAGTAAATGCATATAATTCTAAATTGGAATCCAAAAACTCTAACCGAAGCAGATGATTACCGGAAGACTTTAGTTTGATGATATCATAAAGACGATAGTTATCTACTTCTATCTGATTTATAAGCTTTCCATCCAAATAGATTTTTATAATCCCTGTTTTCCCATTGTTTGATCCCATCACCAAAAAAACATTTTTTGCACTATAACTATATTCCAAGGCCGACCCTTTTTTCGGTAGTGCTCTTTCTGCTTCGACAGTCCAATCACCAAAATATTTTAAATCACTATTTTCTGTCCGGCGCAAAGCGCCAAGATAAGTCTCCGGAGTCCTGGCATCAATTGAATAATCTAGATTATCTATGGGCATGTCTGACTTTATAGTTCCCGCTTCCTTAAGGAGATCTTGGATTATTGCTTCTGATTCGTCATAGTCGCCTTCGCCAAAATGAGTCGATCGGATCCGGCCATTCTTGTCGATAAAATATTTTGCAGGCCAATAGCGATTGTTGTATGCGTTCCAAGTTGCATAATCATTATCTTGAATTATTGGATATTTTAAATCAAAGTCTTTGATTGCTTTGGCGACGTTGTCAGGATTCTTCTCAAATTCAAATTCCGGAGTATGAACGCCAATTATTACTAAATCCTTGTCTTTGTACTTTTCATGCCAGGACTTAAGATAAGGAAGAGTTCGAATACAGTTGATGCAAGTATAGGTCCAAAAATCGATAAGAACAACCTTACCCCGAAGTTGTGATAATTTAAGTGGTTTGCTATTGAACCATTCGCCTCCTTGAATTAACTCAGGCGAAGCTGGATAGAACGTCGTTCTTAAATCGTTAATTGAGTCTTCTTTTTTTTCAGACAGTTTTTTGAGATCATTTTTAACTTCTTGATTATCTTCAAATTTTGTTAAACCTACGCCGTAATTTGGGAATTTATCCAAGATATAGGCCTGGAATTTTCGGTCAAAGTTAAAATAAATGGCAAAAGCCGTGATAACCATCAGCAAACCAAACAGTTTCTGAATCCTTGACGTATTTGACAAAAGCCAAGGCATCTTGTTAATCAAACCCCTTCCTCCAATCATAATCGCCAACATCGGTATCGCTGTTCCTATTGAATAGGCTAAGGTTATGAGTATGGTTGAACTAGTGATCGTATTGGCTGCCGCCAGAGTTATGATCGACGCCAGAATCGGTCCAACGCATGGAGTCCAGACCAATCCTAAGCTTAATCCTATTAGTATGCCGCCAAAAAACCCTCCCCCTTTAACTTTAACCGCTGCCTTACCAGACAGTCTGGAAAAGATTTTTTCCACCAGATCTTGAAGTTTTGGAATCAATAAACTCAAACCAAATCCAAAAAGAACGAAGACAGAGATATTCCTCAAAATGTCTGCAGATATTCCCGTAATTTTGATTATCAATGAGAGAAAAAGAGTAAAAAAAGTAAAACTAAAAACAAAACCAAGAATAATTCCAAACGGTTTTCTTTTTCCTTCTCCTACTGCCCCTGACAAAACAACCGGAAGTATCGGCAAAATGCATGGCGAAAGAATGGTGACGATTCCGCCTAAAAACGAAAAAAATATTAAAAGTATCATTGGGTATTTTCTTCCAACTCTGCAATGTCTCCGCCGTTCCACTTTCTAATTTCATTGCCATTTTCGTCCACTAATACGAATGTATGTTGATAAGTAATGCCGTATTTCGTTTTTAACTCTTTTTCGTTATCATAATCTGTTTTGTACAAGACGACATCATCGGGGATTTTATTGCCATTTTGGGTAAATTCTGCATCTGCCGCTTTACAGGTAGGGCACCATTTTGCATGAAAGAAATAAACTCGCTTTTTACCCAAATTTTTTTCAAATAGATCTTTTGAGTAAGGAATATAACGACTGACGATTTGTGAACCATTTTGCTGGACAGTCGGCTTTATCTTTGTCATTGATTTTTGTTGGTTGTTGCCAAAGATAACAAATAATGATGCTCCAACGAGTATAATAAAACCACCAACAATTATTAAATTTCTCATATCTGAAAATCATAGCATAACTAATACTTTAATTGTAGTAGAATAAGCATTTGAGTTCAACTTCCAGACTCGTGGAAAATGACCAACAAAATTTTATTTTAGATTCCAAGAGCCGACGATCTGCCTCTTTTCCAATACGGCATTGCAGGTCAAAAGAGTCACAGAATCAACTTCATATGGATCAAGTTCCAAGCTTTCAGAAATCCCTTGAATTTTATCCAAATATTGTTTTGTCAGAGACCCGGTAAACCTGACAAGAGTCATGTTGGCAAAGAAAAACCTTGGGTTAAAATATTTTTTATCATCAGGAACTCCTATTGATTTTAATTTTTCATCTAGATCTAAATGGATAAAATCCAGTTCCGGATCAGTCGTACCAATTAAAGACAAATTTGCCGGAAACAAAAGCAGTTTGTAAAAATAAACTTTAAACTTTTTATATTTTGACATCGACTTTTCAAATACTTTTTTTACCTTATGACGTCTTCTTCATTGAAAGTCGGCGGATCGTTTATTAAGCGAATATTTTTAATTGTCAGATGAAGCGAATCCGACGGATAATAATAATGGTCTGGTGATATCTGTTTTAGCGGTTTTAATATTTTGTCAAAAATCGCCTCTTTAAAAAAATTTTTGGGAAAATGAACACTTGTCAAAGCGATCCTCGGATCGTTAGCATAGTTCTCAACCGGCAAAACAGTGCTAAACTGCATTATATTTGCACTGGCTTGTTTTTCTATTTCATTTATTACCTCTGTTTGAGCCTTTTTGGAGAGATTTATCAAATATTTTCACAAAAAAATTATATCAAAGTCGTGATATAATTTATATGTTACCAAACACATTGAAGAAGAAGCACATTGACAAAATAATAACAGTCTTATACACTGTTACTAATGAATAGTAAACAAAAAGGATCGATTGCCGTAGCTCAATGCATTGCTAAATTATATAAATTAGGGTACGAAGTGTTATTACCTGTAGGCGATAGAAATCCATATGATTTAGTGTTTGATAATGGCAAGAGACTTTATAAAGTTCAAGTAAAATTTGCTGGAAAAAGTTCTAGAGGAGATTATAAAGCTGGTTTAAGAATTGCTGGTGGGAATAGAAGTTTTAATTATGTAAAAAAATACAAAAAAAATGATTTTGATTTTCTTTTTATCTTTACAGAAGATAATCGAAGTTATTTAATAAAATGGAATGAAATTACTATTCGAAATGAAATAACTATTGATGATAAAAAATATCAAAAATATCTAGTTTAATTTACCAGAGGTGGCAGAGCGGACAATTGCACGAGACTGTAAATCTCGCGCCGTAAGGCTACGGAGGTTCGAATCCTCCCCTCTGGACCAGGCACCATTCGGCGCCTGGTTCCGCGCCAAACAATGTAGGATAACAATCCTAACATTATTATCTACGAAGAGAGCCGCAGGGAGGTGGCGAATGCTACCTCCCCAAAAAGATATATAATCATTTTATGATCTTCTACTACGTTTATGTTCTCCGAAGTTTAAATTCTGATTTTATTTACATTGGATTTACTGACAATCTCAAACGTCGATTTAAAGAACATAATTCAAAATTAAATATTTCAACAAAACATTATGCACCTTTTGAAATTATCCACTACGAAGCTTATCGAAATGAAAAGGACGCCAAACGACGGGAAGAATATCTTAAATGTAATCGGGGAAAAACAACGTTAAAAACAATGCTAAAAGAATATTTTTTAAAACACTCCAGCATTTAAGCCTTCTAATTCCAGTTTACCGCTTTTGATATACTTTTTATATGCAATATTCAGAAGATTTCATTAGTAAATCTGGAAAGAAAATATCCATAATAGTTTTTGAAACTTCTCTTAAACCAAGATTTACTCTTATTGAGTCACATGGAGGATATATTGGAACAAAAGAAAAAGTAGCTGAAGATAATAAGAAACTTATTGAGTTTGCTTCAAAAAATAACATCAACTATATATCGATTGACCTCTCTAATAACGGAACTCAAAAAGACCAACCGATAAGTGAACTCCGGTATAGTAATCGTGTAAAAGATGTTGAGACAGTTATTGACTATGTAAATAAAAAATATAAGTCATCAATAATACTTATTGGCTCAAGCCTTGGAGGATTAATCACTTTAAACTCGGCAATATATTCTCCAAATATAAAAGGACTTATTCTCAATTGTGCAGCAGTAAAAGCTCATATATGCGTTGAATCAACTATAGATCAAAACGAATTGAAAAATTGGAAAACAAATGGAGTTACAAATGTTTGGGGTGTTCATATGAATTATGACTTCTATGAAGATCTAGTGAATTTGAATGCAATAAAAGTAATTCCTAATCTCAAAATACCTATTTTATGGTTTCATGGTTCCGACGATATGACGGTTCCTATCAGTCAAGCCTATGAAGCAAAATCAAAAAACTCAAATATTGAATTAGTGTTAGTTTCTGGAGGTGGTCATCGGTTTGGAGACAAAATGCAACCGGGTGAATGGGAAGAGAAAGTTGAAAATTTTATTCTTAAACTAATTTGATTTATTAAATTCGTGAGTAAAAAATTCTAACATTCTTCACCAGTCTGGACATATAGTTTTAGGCTATCATAACAATCTAATTATTCTTTTAATTTATTAAAAATAAGTAGATATAAAGGAACACTTACTACTAAAAGTCCTATATAAGCCAAAATGCTTCCAAAGATTAGTCCAACTAACGGAAAAAGATAATAACTAAAAATAGCAAAAAGACTAATAGTTGTTGTGGTGCTAATTAATACATTTTTTGCAATTAATCTTGTAAATTCTGTTCCGCCCGATTTAACTGTAATTAAAATGGTTGATATTGTTAATGCTGGAAATGTTGCAAAAATTCCTCCCCACTTTGGACCTGCTAATTTACTAATTATTACAATTGAGGCAATTACTGTTCCAGTTAAAAGTGCTTTTAACCAAATAGGGCTACTAATAATTTTTTTTGGTATAAGACTGTGATTTATATGTATATTTTTTACTGCCCAATAAATAGTTAATGTAATTAGAGTAAATCCAATAATAACTGAATTAAATAAATTTTTAGGTGAAATAAAAAATGCAAAAAAAGCAAAAAATAACCAAACGAGTAAGGAAAAAGTAAAACCAGTTCTAAAATCCTTTTTAGTTGTTAGTAGGTAAACAATAAAAAAGAAACAATATAAACCACTACTGTACGGAACTATTGCCGCTGCCGTTTTTGCAGCAGATATTCCTTGCGTCAAACCGACAAATAAAATACTAATAACAGCTGTTGAGGGTAGACCTACAATTATTCCACCAAGTTTTCCACTTACTCTTTCAGCTAAATAAGTTGAAATAGCAACAAAAATTATTCCAGTAATTAAAGAAAGAAATACTTTAATAATAAAAGGATCCATAAATCAAATTATACTAAAATAGGTTCTAACATCCTTCACCCTCCTTCGCCAAGGCTTCGGAAGGGTAAAGCGAGTCTGGAATAATAATTAAATTATTGGTAAAATGTTATATGATTGTTAATAGTATCATCAAAAACAAACCTTATCTTGCCTGGTATGTAAAAGATCCAGGAAAACTTTCAGAAGAATCAATTTTAGAACACGTACTAAATTACGGCAATTGGGACGACGTCCAATTATTCATAAAAGTTAAGGGTTTAAATGAAACAGCAAAATTATTTAACAAATCTTTAAAAAACAGAAGAACAAATTATCAACCAGCTATTAAATCATATTTTTATCGATATTTTAATAATCATGTTTAAAAACATTTTAAATATTGATCAAGTAAAATTACTTCCATTAATAAAGTCCTTTTCACCGGATTATTATCTCGTTGGAGGAACTGCAATTGCACTTCACTTGGGTCATAGAAGATCAATTGATTTTGATTTATTTACTGATAAAACTTTTGATCCGATGCATGTGCGAACAAAAATATTAAGTACTCATAAAATCGATCAGACTTTTTCCCAAGGAGAAGGAGAATTGACAATTCTTATTAATAAGGTTAAGGTAACTTTTTTTCATTATCCTTTTGTTATTGAACGACCAGTAAATTTTGAAAGTGTAATTAATTTGCCAGACCTTCTAACACTTGGTGCCATGAAAGCATTTGCTCTCGGAAAAAGAGCTAAATGGAAAGATTACGTAGATCTTCATTTTATTTTTCAGAAATATTCGTTTAAAGACTTGATTGATAAAACGAATTCAATTTTTAAATCAGAGTTTAATGAAAAACTATTTCGTACTCAACTTAGTTATTTTGAAGACATTGATCATTCCGAAGAAATTGAATATATGGTGGGATTAGAAAAAAAAGATAAAGATATAAAACAGTTTCTTGAAAAAATCAGCCTTTCTTAAATCTAAATTTGAGCATAAAAACTTCTAAATCTGACTGATATAATAATTCCATATGAAGCGGGATAGGACTATTGATACTTTGCGCGGGTTGGCGATGTTTGCCATGATGGTTATTCACGCCTGCTCATATTATCTGAAAGATAAAACGACGCTGTTTATCTGGGACAATCTTCAATGGGCAGTCCCGGTATTTGTATTTTGTTCGTTCTATCTTTTTTTCGGAAGAAAAGACAAGTTTTCCGCTTCTGATTGGCTTCCTTATTTAAAAAAAAGGTTGACGAAACTGCTTACCCCTTATTATTATTTTTTAGCCGTTTTTTTTCCACTTCTGTTCTTTTTTGAAAAAAATAAATTTAATTTAAAATATTTTTTTGCCAATGTCTTTCTTTACAAAGGCCTCGATTTCAATTGGCTAGTTTTACTTTTTCTTTATTTGACATTCATCATGCCTTTGGTATTAATTATCAAAAAAAATAAAGTTCTATTTTATGGATTTTTTATCATATCTTTTATTTCTTCAATCTACTTTATTTTCAAACCCATAAATTATCGGGCGATCATGTGGTTGCCTTGGACTGCCTACATCTATTTCACGATATTTTTCCTAAAAAACAAGACGAAAGCAAAAGTACTATTGCTGACGGGGTCGCTGTCTCTGATTGTCTTTATTTATTTGCGGATCATAGAAACCAACATCGGTCATAATCTGACCCAATTTACCAACAAATATCCGCCGACCCTCTACCATTTGAGCTTTGGCATTTTCTGGATAATAATTCTTTATTGGCTATCTGAAAAAAACGTTTTTAATTTTTTAAAATCGGATAGATTTTTTAACTTCTTGAGCATCAACTCTTACTCTCTCTATTTTATCCACATCATCGTCATGTTTATGATAAGTTGGCTCGGCATTCTTCCTCCTGTTTGGCCGCTCTTTTTTTTGGAAATAATATCGATATCGCTTTTGATTCAGATGGGCCTAAACAAGTTGGAAAATTTAATCTCTTGACATTCCTTTTTTTAACTTATACTATTTGAGTATTGATCTATGAATCCTATTTTGGTTATCCTTTTAGCGGTTGTTTTATTTTTCATCTTTAACTTCTTGGTGGGAATTTTTGGTTTTCAGGTAGTGGTGATCGCTCTTCTTTCTCTTATCCTGGCAGGGATGATTCTCGGCCACTAATTTATGGGAAATAAAACTAAAGTGTCGGTCGTCGGCTGCGGCAGGGTTGGGATTACGGCTGCTTATACGATGTATCTGAAAAATAACATCGGCGAAATCTTTCTTTATGATCGGGATAAAGAAAAAATCGCCGCCGAACGCTTAGATTTTTTGCACAGCCTATCTTTTTTGGGAACGACCAAAGTAAAGGTCGCCGACTCCCCAGAGGATTTAAAAGACAGCGATGTCATTGTTCATGCGGCGGGAGCGGCTCAAGCACCCGGCGAAACCCGGCTGGATTTGGTAAAAAAAAATACGGAGATCTTGAAATCAACTCTCCCGGAAATATTGAGTCATTCTCCAAATAGCACGATTATCATCGTTGCCAATCCAGTTGATATCTTAACCTATAAAGCCTATAAATTAGCAAAAGTAAAAAGAGGAAAAATATTTGGATCGGGGACGACCCTTGATACGGCCCGTTTTCGTTATTATTTATCAGAGTCTTTGAAAGTCAGCCCGATCAATATTCACGGTTATATACTGGGCGAACATGGAGACAGCTCCTTTCCGACTGTGTCAACAGCCAACGTCGGAGGAGAATTAATTGAGGCACTCAAAGGTTATTCAAAAGATATGGTAATGGAAGCTTATAAAAAAGCCAGAGATGCCGCCTATGAAATCATCGCCGGTAAGGGCGCGACTTATTATTCTATTGCAGTTGTCGTTGATCAATTGGTGCAGACCTGTCTTAACGACAGTAAAAGAATCTTTCCTGTTTCCGTACCCCTTGAAGGCGAGTATGGATTTAATGAAGTTTCTTTAAGCGTTCCGTGTGTCCTGGGGAAAGATGGCGTCGAAAAAATCATCGAACTCGGCCTATCTGATGAAGAGAAAAAAATGATGAAAAAATCGGTTGAGACTTTAAAGAAGTTTATTTAACAATAATAGTTATTTCTCCCTTATATTGTTTGTTCATTAAATCTTCTGCCTTTCCTCGGATGACTTCTTCGAATTTTTTGGTGATTTCGCGGCAGATCACTACATCAGGATTCCACCCCATTTTATTAATATAATGTAGTGTTTCATTAATTCGTTTGGGAGATTCATAAAAGACAAAAGACATCTCTGGAAAAATTTCTTTGATTGAGAGAAGTTTCTTGAAAAGTTTAAGTTTTTCATTCTCTCGTTTTGGCAAAAATCCAAGAAACATAAATTTCGATGGGTCAAATCCAGAAAGGACCATTGAACTGATTACTGCTGATGGACCAGGGATGACAGTAAAGGGAATATTTTTTTTGATGCAGGTTTTGACTAATAGATATCCCGGGTCAGAGATAAGAGGAGTGCCTGACTCGCAGATAAGAGAGACGTTCTTTCCTTCTTTTAGATATTCAATCACTTCTGGAAGTTTTTCAAACTCTTTTTCTTTGTAATATGATATTAATTTGAAATTTGTAATTTGAAATTTAAAATTTGCTGCGCAAGCTTTTAACAATATTGCAGCAGATCTCGTGTCTTCAGCAAGAATAATGTCGGATGATATAAGAGTCTTTGCTTGACGAATTGATAGATCGTCGAGGTTTCCGATAGGGGTAGAGACTATATATAACATTATTAAGTCAAAATTCAAAAATCAAAAGTCAAAAATACAAATAAAAATTAAAAAGTATTAAAACTTTTAACTTTTTACTTTAACTTTTGAATCTTGACTTTTGCCTTTTAACTTTTTTCTAATTATTTCGACAGCAATTGGTATTAGAGAGATTATTATTATTCCTATAATAACTAGAGAAAAGTTTTCCCTGATAAATTTTAAGTTACCGAAAAAATAACCGGCAAAAACCCCGATCGCCACCCAAAGTAAACCGCCGATGACATTATAAAAAAGGAATCGATCATATTTCATACGACTGATGCCTGCTACAAATGGAGCAAAGGTACGGATGAAAGGCATAAACCTTGCCAATATAATCGTTTTACCTCCGTGAGTATGGAAAAATTTTTGAGTTTCCATGATGTGAGTTTCGTCAATCGGAATTTTAGGATGGGCAACAATTTTTTTTCCAAAAAAGTGACCGATCCAGTAATTAACCGTATCTCCGAGTATGGCCGCGGTTGATAATAGAAGAAAAACCAACCAAACATTTAAATAATTTAAAGCGGCAAAGGCGCCGGTTGCAAAAAGAAGAGAGTCACCTGGCAAAAAAGGGGTAAAAACCAAACCGGTTTCCATAAAGATGATAAGAAATAAGATTAAGTAAGTAAGCAGTCCGTAGGTTGAGATTAATTGGCCGAGATGAACATCGATATGAATGATAAAATCAACAAGGTAGTTCAAGACTTCCATCTTACTATTATAGTTGTTAATTGGGTATAAAGTGAGGTAAAATTAAAGGTTACTTTTATGTTTAAATTAACTTCATCATTTTTACCAACAGGTGATCAGCCGCAGGCGATTGAGAAATTAGTTAAGAGTATTGAAAAAAAACTGAAGAATCAAGTGCTTTTGGGAGTGACAGGGTCGGGGAAGACGTTTACCATGGCCAATGTCATCCAAAAAACCCAACTACCAACTTTGATTATCTCCCACAACAAAACTTTAGCTGGTCAGCTTTACCAAGAATTTCGCGATTTTTTTCCAGAAAACGCCGTATCTTATTTTATTTCTTACTATGACTACTATCAGCCGGAAGCCTATATCCCGACGACCGACACCTACATTGAAAAAGAAGCCCAGATAAATGAGTTAATCGATAAGCTCCGGTTACAATCGACGACCAATATTTTGACAAGGAAAGACGTAATTGTCGTTGCTTCGGTTTCTTGTATTTATAATATCGGTTCGCCAGCTGAATATGGAAAGTTCATCCTTGAATTGGAAGTCGGCCAGGAAGTTGATCAAAAAAGTATTCTTAAGAGATTGACAGAACTCCAGTATGAAAGAAGCGAGTTTGAGTTTAAAAGGGGAACATTCAGAGTTAGAGGAGAGAGAATTGACATCTATCCGGCTTATGAAGACTTTGGCTACAGTGTATTAATAGACAGTAGTAAAGTTAAAAAGTTTGAAAAGTTCGATCCGTTAACCGGTGGACGAATAACTAATGTACAAAAATTAATAATCTATCCCGCCAAGCATTATATGATGGATCCGGATGTTTTTGGATCCGTCGAGCAACAGATTCGTGGCGATTTAAAAAAAGAGTCGGAACAGCTGAAAAAACAAAATAAGCTGATTGAAATGCAGAGATTGATTCAAAGGGTAAATTATGATCTGGAGATGATCAAAGAAGTCGGCTACGTCAACGGTATAGAAAACTATTCGCGTTATTTTGACGGAAGATCGATCGGTGATCCACCTTATTCTTTGGTTGATTATTTTAAAGAGACCTATAAAGACAACTGGCTCTTGTTCATTGACGAATCCCATATGACGGTTCCGCAACTTCGAGGAATGTATAATGGCGATCATTCAAGAAAAAAAACTTTAATAGAATTTGGTTTTCGGTTAAAGGCATCTTTAGACAACCGGCCGCTGAAGTTCGAAGAATTTTATCCAATGGCGTCAAAAATGATTTATGTTTCTGCCACGCCTGACGAATGGGAGCTAAAAAGATCGCAAGTGGCGGAGCAATTAATCAGACCAACGGGAATAATCGACCCTCAAATAATCATAAGGAAAGCAACTGGAGAAATTCCCGACCTCGTAAAAGAAATTGAAATCAGGGCGAAAAAAGGAGACAAAGTTTTAGTAACCACGCTCACTAAAAAAACTGCCGAAGATCTTTCTAGCTATTTGAAAGAAAAAAATATTCGAGCCTCATATTTACATTCAGACATTAAAACATTAGAAAGATCTGATATTTTAGATAATCTAAGAAAAGGCGAATTCGACGTATTGATTGGTGTAAATTTGCTCCGCGAGGGATTGGATCTTCCTGAAGTATCGTTGGTGGCAATTTTGGACGCTGATAAAGAAGGGTTTTTAAGATCAAAAACTTCTCTTGTTCAGACCATGGGGAGGGCGGCGAGAAATATTACTAGTCAAGTGATCCTTTATGCCGATACAATTACCAAGTCAATTAAACAAGCAGTTAGTGAGATCGAACGAAGAAGGCGGTATCAAACGGACTATAACAAAAAACATAATATCACCCCAAGGACTATTTATAAACCAATAAGAGAAAGGATTATCGATAAGGAGCAAGAGGCTTTATTATTTGATCGGCCGTTTGACCACGATTATCTAAAAAATCTTAAACCAGAGTCTTTGACTCCATATGACAAGAAAAAAACCATTAAGAAATTAGAACAAGAAATGAAAAGACAGGCGGAGGAATTGAATTTTGAATTGGCAATTAAGATAAGAGAAAAAGTTAAACAGTTAAACGGTTAAAACCTAAAAAAACTTATTAAACATTAAAACTTTAAACATAGAACAAAATGTTTTGTTTGATACTTAACCGTTTAATAGTTTTTTTTAACTGTTTAAGTTTTAATATTTAACTGTTTTATTATGGATTACATTCGTATAAAGGGTGCTCGTCAGCACAATCTTAAAAATATTGATCTAGATATCCCAAAGAATAAATTAGTAATAATTACCGGCATATCGGGTTCGGGGAAATCGTCTTTGGCTTTTGACACGATCTACGCCGAGGGACAAAGGCGCTACGTTGAATCGCTTTCGGCTTATGCCCGTCAATTTTTAGGGATTATGGATAAACCAGACGTCGATCTTATTGAGGGTCTGTCGCCGTCGATTTCTATCGACCAAAAAACCGTTTCTCACAACCCCCGATCAACTGTCGGGACAATCACGGAAATATATGACTATTTTCGTCTTCTTTTTGCTCGCGTCGGCCATCCTCACTGTCCTAAATGCGGTCGAGAAATTAGTAAAATGTCAGTCGACGAAATTATTGATCAGATCCTAAAACAAGTTCAGGACAAGGTTCAGGGAGACAAGGTTAAACCTCACCAATTCGTTATTCTTTCACCTGTGGTACGGTCAAAAAAGGGAGAGTTTAAAGATCTTTTTGACAATCTTTCAGCCAAAGGTTTTTCTAAGATTAGAGTTGATGGAAAAGAAAAAAATACCAGTGAAGAAATCAATCTAATAAAGACGAATAAACACGACATTGAGGTTATTGTCGACAGTTTTTCTTTTAACTTAAAACAATCAAGGGATAAAGTCTTCATGTCCAATTTTAGATCGAGGTTGACAACAACAATTGAACAATCGCTAAATCTTTCTGATGGTTTAGTAGTCGTTGATTTTGGAAAAGAAAGTCATCTTTATTCGGAAAAATTTTCTTGTCCGATAGATAATATTTCTTTATCAGAATTGGAGCCGAGGATGTTTTCTTTCAATTCGCCTCTTGGCGCTTGTGAACAGTGCAAGGGCATTGGGACGATTTTCGCCGTCGATAAAAATCTGATTTTAAATAAAAATTTAAGCATTCTAGAAGGGGGTATTTTACCATTCAATAGATTCTTTTTTCATGAAACTTGGTATATGAGATTGATCAAACAAATGGCAGAAGAAGAAGGGATAGACTTAAATCTACAAATAAACAAATATTCAAATAGACAAATAAACATTTTACTTTACGGAACTGATAAGGTCTATCGAGTCCCAGGGACTAATAGATTTGGAAAATCGACTGTTATTTACGAAAAATTTTCCGGAATTATTTCTGAATTGGAACGAAGATACTTTGAATCAACAGGCGACTATAGTAGTTTTGAGATTCAAAAGTATATGAAAGAAGAAACTTGCCCTAAGTGTAGGGGAGACAAATTAAAACCAGAGATACTTTCTGTTACGATTGACAAAAAAAATATCGCTCAATTATCCACTTATTCCATTGATTTTTTGACCAATTATTTTCAAACAGTTTTGCCGCCGACTCTATCTTTATACGAAAAACAAATAGCCAAACCAATTGTTAAAGAAATAATCTCTCGTCTTAATTTTTTAAACAATGTCGGATTGTCTTATCTGTCAGTCGGTCGAACCGCCAAGACTTTATCTGGAGGAGAGTTGCAGAGAATTCGTTTGGCTTCCCAGATTGGGACTGGTTTGACCGGGGTTTTGTACGTTTTGGATGAGCCGTCGATCGGCCTTCACCCTAAAGATGTTTTTTCTTTAATAACCACTTTGAAAAAGTTAAGAGATTTGGGTAATAGCTTGATTGTCGTTGAACACGATTGGGAGACAATCGAGTCAGGAGACTACTTGATAGAATTGGGTCCTAATGCCGGCAAACATGGAGGAAAAGTAGTTTTCAGCGGAACGTTGTCGGAAATTAAAAAAAATTCTTCGTCTTTAACGGGACAATTTTTGTCGGGCAGAAAAAAGATAGAATTGAGGCAAAAAAAATTAAATAAAAATAACGGAGAAATAATCATAAGAGGCGCCAAGGAACACAATCTAAAGGATATCACCATCAGGTTGCCCTTGGGCAATTTAATCGCGGTTACCGGCGTTTCCGGATCTGGCAAATCGACCTTGATAACAGAAACGATCTATCCAGCCTTAAAGTATTATCTCGATGGATATTACAATCAAAAAATCGGCGAATTCGAAAAACTTGAAGGCCATCAATACATTGATAAAGTTTACTTAGTTGATCAGTCACCGATCGGCCGTACTCCTCGATCAAATCCATCGACCTATGTCGGTTTTTTTGACGAAATCAGGGAAATTTTTGCGACCACTGTTGACGCGCGAATGTCCGGATTTAAAAAAGGACGGTTTTCTTTTAATATTAAGGGTGGCCGCTGTGAAAAATGCCAAGGAGCTGGCCTCTTAAAAATCGAGATGCAGTTTTTGTCAGACGTCTACGTGACCTGTGATGTCTGCGAAGGCAGGCGTTATAACAAAGAGACGCTAGAAATTGAATATAAAGGCAAAAGCATTTATGAGATCCTGAAAATGACGGTTGATGAAGCAGCCGATTTTTTTACAAACCATTTTAAAATTTTTTCCAAATTGGATTTCTTGAAAAAAACAGGACTCGGTTATCTGGAATTGGGTCAGCCGGCGCCGACTCTATCAGGGGGAGAAGCCCAGAGATTAAAATTGGTCAACGAATTATCTCGTCGGGAAACCGGCAGGGCAGTCTATATTCTCGACGAGCCGACGACTGGCCTTCATTTTTATGACATTGAAAAATTATTGCATACGCTTCAGGAATTGGTCAATCGAGGCAATACGGTTATTGTTATCGAACACAATTTAGACGTCATAAAAAACTGCCAGTACATTATCGATCTTGGACCGGAGGGAGGAGATAAAGGCGGCAAGGTGATTTATCAGGGAGAAATTGAGGGTATAATGAAGGTGAAGGAATCATATACAGGGCAATACTTAAGAAAAGTTAAAAGTTAGAAGTCAAAATGCAAAAGTTAAAGTCAAAATTAAAATTTTTTTTTAAAACTTTTAACTTTTTACTTGTATTTTTGACTTTTGCCTTTTTACTTTTGACTCCTTCTGAAGTCGGTGCTGCTGATTTCAAAACTGACTATCAAGTCGAATACAACCTTTCCAAATTTAGAGAAAATTTAAGTTCGAATGTCGGGTTTAACATAAGAATTACCAACTTAAGAGGAGATGTCTACGTCAATAAATTTGCCATAAGTTTTCCCAAATCGTTCGCCATAAGTAATCTCAAAGTCTCCGATGACCACGGCGAAATTTCACCAAAGGTTATTGCTGATGCAGATAATACTAAAGTCGAAATGGAATTTTCTAATCCCAATATCGGTCGAGATTCGGTGAACAATTTTTACCTCAGTTTTGACCAAATCAATCTTTTTAAAGTCAACGGCAATGTCTGGGAGGTGGCGATACCGGTGATTGAAAATAAAGAAGACAATTACAAAGTTGTTGTGACGCTTCCAACGGGGACAGACAAAAAAATCTCGATTTCTAAACCAAAACCCGATTTAGTTAGTGGAAATCAGATTGTCTGGGATAACCCACAGACAAAAACTATTTATGCCGTTTTCGGTGAAAACCAGATTTATAAAGCGATTTTGAACTTTCATTTAAAAAATAACGAAATTTTTCCTGTAATCACCGAAGTGGCTTTTCCTCCAGATAGCCTTTATCAAAGAATATTCATCGAATCGATCAGCCCGGAGCCGGTAAATGTATATCAAGACGAAGACGGCAACTATCTTGGTAAATATTTATTAAAATCCCTCGAATCAAAAACAGTCGTATTCAAAGGACTGATTCAAGTTTCTTCACGACCAAGAGAAGAGATGTTGGGTGTTGTAGAAAATAAGATTTCTTCTCAAAAAAATTATTTATTGAGTCAACAAAAGTATTGGACGATCAACAGCCTGGAAAAAATTAATGGGCTTAATAGTGCCAAGGAGATCTATGATTTTACCGTTGGAAAATTAAAATATAACTACGATAAAATTGATTCGGATAACGCCAGGCTTGGAGCAGAAGCGGTTTTATCAAAACCTGATCAAGCCGTCTGCATGGAGTTTACCGATCTTTTTGTCGGTATTTCAAGAGAAAAAGGAATCATGGCCCGCGAGATTGAAGGTTATGGTTTTTCTTACGATCCTCAATTACAGCCGCTGTCTTTGGTTTCCGATGTCCTTCATGCTTGGCCAGAATTTTATGATATAGAAAAAAATATTTGGGTGCCGATTGATCCGACCTGGGAAAATACATCAGGGATCGATTATTTTACCTCGTTTGATTTAAACCACATTGTCCTTGCCATTCACGGAAGAAAATCTGACTATCCGTTACCGGCAGGTATGTATAAAACAGGCGATTCTAAAGACATTTCTATTAAAGCGACGACAGAAACTCCTATAGAAAAAAAATCCGTTGGCATTGAAAATTTCAATTTATCATCTAGGATTTCTGACAACAAAGACTACCAGGGAAAATTTTCTATTAAAAATAAGAGCAATGTTTATCTTTTGGGGATTCCGGTTGAAATAAAAGGAGAAAATATAAAAATTGACCGACAAAAGACCATCGTGGCTTCGTTGGCGCCATATGAAGAAAAAGAAATTAATTTTAAATATTCGTCGTCAAGTAAAAACAAAAAAAATCAAGGAAAGATCAAGATCTTTGTCCTCAACAACAAATTATTAGAGGAGACCACGGAAGTCATTCCTTTTACTTATTTTGTAGTCGCAATAGGTGCATCGTCGTTGGTAGTTATTTTTGCCATTTTTTCTCTTGGAAAACTAATTTTGAAAAAAAAGAAAAGATGATAGAAAAAAATGAGATTGATAATCTTCCTTCGAATATAGGCGTCTACTTTTTTAAGAAAGACAGCAAAGTTCTCTATATCGGCAAGTCAGTCAATATCAAGGCCAGAGTGAGATCTCATTTGGAAAATGCGAAGCTTGACAGAAAAGAATCTTTAATTGTTGAGAGTTCAGATCGGATCGAGGCCGTTGTCGTTGAAAACGAATTTAAGGCATTGATTCTTGAATCGCAGCTGATTAAAAAATTTCACCCGAAGTATAATGTCGTCTGGAAAGACGGCAAGAGCTATCTTTATATTAAAATAACGACGAGAGAGGATTATCCAAAGGTATTATTATCTCGCAAACCCGACTTCGCCAAGGCTTCGTCGGGCAAGGAAAATGATGGTCAATCCCTATATTTTGGACCTTTTTCTTCAACCAAAGTCGCTGAATCTTTGCTGGACGACATTAGACACATTGTCCCTTTTTGCACAGAAAAAAATCTTTCTAGATCTTCCTGTTTTTATTCAAAGATTGGCCTTTGTCAACCTTGCCCAAATTTTATCAACAATTGTAGGGACAGGTCGCGACCTGTCCTAAAAAGAATATACCGCAATAATATAAGGCGCGTGGTTAAGGTCTTACATGGAGGAGTGACAGACATTCTAAACAATCTCTATAAACAGCTAAAGTCTTTGACAAAAGAAAAAAAATATGAAGAAGCAATTTTTATCAGGAATAAAATTTTTAGGTTAGAAAGACTGATTAACCATCCGACATCAAACGTAGAGACAATTCATGAATTGTCTCTACAGAAGGAAAATCATCTGGCGATTTTCTTAAAAGAAATAAAAAAATATTTCCCAACGCTGGAGAGATTAGATAGAATTGAAGCATATGACATCAGCAATTTGCAAAAGTCAAATCAGGTCGGTTCAATGGTCGTTTTAACAAAAGGAGTTATCGACAAAGACGAATATCGACGTTTTCGGATCAAGGATCAAGGGTTAAAATCCGACTTCGATCGATTAAAAGAAGTTATTCGGCGCCGTTTTAAAAACGCCTGGCAGCTTCCTAATTTGATCATCGTTGACGGTGGTCGACCACAAGTAAGGGTTGTCATGGAAACGCTAAAAGAAATCAATCAAAAAATCCCTGTTTTGGGGATCGCTAAAAATCCTGACAGACTGGTAATTGGAACCGATGGTTATTCGACGATCAGATTTCCCCAAACAAATAAAGCCTTTAATATTATAAGACTCATCAGGGACGAGTCGCATCGTTTCGCCAAAAAATACCACCTGTATCTTCGGAAAAGGGAATTTTTGGTATAATAGTTTACCCTATGAAAAAGATTTTCCGGAAGATTATTTTTTCGGCCGCGGCTATTTATCTGACGTCCTATTGGAATAAAGGATTTGTCATAGAGAACGATTGGATCGTCTATCTAAAAGCATCTCTTGTCATAGCGGCGATTTATTATTTGATCATACCTGTATCCAAACTGATTCTTTTACCTCTAAATATTATTACCTTGGGTTTGGTTTCGGTTATTTTTTATTCACTGGTCCTTTATTTTTTCTTAAATAAATTTTCCTTGATTCAAATTAAATCTTGGGATTTTTCCGGGCAGACGATTAGCCAATCGGCCAATATTTTTTTGTCGGCCTTTTCGATATCGACGATTATTAATTTTCTTGAAAAGATCTTATGAAGAATTTTCTTTTAGTTCTTAATATTATTTTGAGCGCAATGATTGTAGTCTTTATTTTGATTCAAGGAAGAGGAGCCGGGCTGGGCAGCGCTTGGGGTGGAGGGGGTGAAAGATTCCAGACGAGACGAGGGATAGAAAAAGTAGTATTGATGATAACAACAATTTCGATTTTCGTTTTTTTTGTCGTCTCTCTTGTTAATCTTTTTGCAAAATGATCGTGTTCCAAAAAAAAGCCTTTCGCTACTATTACTGGTTGGTTCTAGAATTCTTTAAGAAATATGGACGCTTAATTGCTATTAGTTTTTTTGTTAGTTTTATTGCCATTATCGGTTTTCTTTCGATTTCACCCTACATAAAAATTATTTTGACTAAAGAAGAAGTAATTGGACTCGTCGGCAGATACGATATAAATAATCCTCCAGAAGAATTAGCGGCTAGGATATCTAATGGCCTCGTGTCAGTCAGTGAAAAAGGGGAAATAATTCCGGTCATCGCTAATTCCTGGGAGGTAAAACAAGGAGGTCAAGAATATCGATTTCATCTCAAAGACAATTTACTCTGGGGTGACGGAGAGAAGTTTTCCGCCTCCGACATCAAATACCAATTTGCCGATATCAAAATAAAACCAGTCGACGAAAGGACGATCGATTTTTTTCTCAATAAGCCCCTCGAAATTTTTCCTACCTATTTAAATAAGCCGCTTCTACGTTATCCTTTAATCGGCGTTGCGGGGTATTATAAAGTCGGTAAGATAAAAACAGAGTATGGTTATTTAAAAGAAGTCACTCTAACGCCTAATACTAAAAACATCACTCCTTTAAGATACAGATTTTATGGAAGCGATTCACAGCTGACCGACGCCTACAAAAAAGGAGAAATCAGCCAAATGACGCTTACCAAAAAAACTGTTGCCGACACTTTTTTAAACTGGAAAAACTCAACGGTTTCAAAATCAGTAGATTATACGCGTCTTTTGACGATCTTTTTTAATTTTAATAACCCGATTTTTGAAGAAAAAGATATAAGAGAAGCGCTGTCAATGCTTATTAATACGAAAAAGCTGTCGGAGTTTGGCGAGTTAGCCAAGGGTCCGATTCCGCCAAATTCTTGGGGCTACAATCCTGACCTAAAAGATTATGTCTATGATTTAGAGACGGCGGGAAAGATAATTGAAAAAGGAGCTCCAGCGTCTTCGTCAGCCAAGCTCAATTTTGTGACGTTTTTTGACTACTACGATGTTGCCGATGAATTTGTTTCTGAAATTGAAAAAGCCGGCCTTTCCGCCGACCTTAACGTTGTTTCTTTAGACAGGCCGGATAATTTTGATTTATTTTTGGCGTTTTTGAAAATTCCCGCCGACCCTGATCAATATTATTTTTGGCACTCGACCCAAAAAGTAGGTAACATAGGTAGCTATAAAAACGTCAAGGTTGATCTGCTTTTGGAAAAAGGCAGGTCGACAATCAACATCGAGGAGAGAGAAAAAAATTATTTTGACCTGCAGAAGGCAATTCAAGACGATCCGCCAGCCATATTTCTTTATTATCCTTACGTTTATACGATTAAGAGAAAATAGTTCAAACCTCCGAGGTAGTAAGAGGAGGTTAATTTCTGGCCAAAAAAAGTGTCGGGGAGAGGACTTGAACCTCCACAGCCTTGCGGCCACAAGCCCCTCAAGCTTGCGCGTCTGCCAGTTCCGCCACCCCGACTAGTAGAGAAAATTATATCATTTTAGAAGAATTATTTCTTTCTTAGCTGGCGATCGACTTTTGAGAAAAAGATCAGCATCAAGAAAAAAGCAGTTAAGGCCAATCCGAAACCGACGTCAAATTTTTTAAAGAATTCAGTTAAATCAGGCATATTGTTTAATTAAACTTTTGCAGATATAGGCGAAAGATAAACTAATAATAACAAAGAGCAAAGTTTTAAACAATACCCATGGATCCTTAATAGCAAAAAGTGTTAAAAAAAGAGTTGCGCCAATATTATTAAAAAAGGAAGAAGTAATTTTTAGAAAGGAAATATTTATTGGTATTATTGTCATTTTTAAATGATAAATTCAAAAGAATCTTTTGTCTATAGACTATAACCTACAAAAATATACGCTCAGATTGTTATGAAAGTATAAAAAATACGATATACCCCTTTGATCACCCCTAGGGTGACTAAAGAAGGTTTTTACAATTAGAAATCTTTCTGTATAATGTAATTCATGCGTTTAATGTCAACTAATCCTGCTAAGAATTACGAGAAATTAGGAGAAGTAAATATATCTTTGTTATCAGAAATAAAAGAAAAAGTAAGATTAGCTAATCAGGCGAAAGAGGCCTGGAAGAATATTAGAATCAAAGAAAGAATCAAAAGACTTACACCTCTTTATAACCTAATTGACAAGAATAAGAAAGAAATTGCTTTATTAATAACGAAGGAGATTGGAAAACCAATAAAAGAAGCAGTCGAAGATATTAATTGGGATCTGATTTATTTGAAATGGTATTTAGAAAACGGTGAAAAATATTTGAACGATGAAATTACTCATAAAGAAGGCAATGTTGTTCATAAAGTTATTTATGAACCGATTGGTACAGTCGCTTCAATCGTCCCTTGGAATTTTCCTTTTGGTAATTTTCTTTGGGGAGTCATTCCCAATCTGATTGCCGGTAACACTGTTGTTTTCAAACATTCTGAAGAATGCCCATTGACTGGGAAATTATTAGAAAAAATAATGGACGAATTAAAACTACCTCTAGGAGTTTTTTCCGAGGTTTATGGAGATAGTCAAGTTGGAGAACAATTGGTTAATCAGGATATAGATTTGATTTGGTTTACCGGGAGTTCGAAAGTCGGAAAAAAATTATATGAAATTGCCGGCAAAAAATTTATTAAGGCAATATTAGAACTTGGTGGTTCTAATCCGGCAGTTATTTTTAGTGATGTTTCTATTGACGAAATTAAAGACAAGCTTTATTATAAAAGATTTTTAAACTGCGGCCAGGTTTGTGATGCAGTTAAAAGATTGATTATTCATGAAGCAATATTTAAGAAAACAATAGATACTTTGAAAGAAGTTATTGAATCTAGAAAAGTCGGCGACCCAGAAGACAAAAAAACCGATATAGGAAGTTTAGTAGCCAAAAGGCAGCTAGAGTTATTAGAGTCGCAAGTAGAGGATGCGATTAAAAAAGGAGCCAAAATAATTACCGGTGGAAAAAGACCAGGAGGTTTAAAAGGCGCTTACTATCTACCAACAATATTGACAAACATAACGAAAGATATGAGAGTTTGGAAAGAAGAAGTTTTTGGTCCGGTTCTAGCTGTTGTTAGTTTCAAAACAGAAGAAGAAGCGATAAGACTAGCCAATGATTCTAATTATGGGCTCGGAGCAGAGGTTTATTCAAAGAATCAAGAAAGAGCATTAAGAGTTGGTTTTGCTATAGAAGCAGGAACAATTAATATAAACAAAGGCAACCATTGGTTGCCTTGTAATCCTTTCGGAGGCTACAAAGATTCTGGAATTGGCAGAGAACACGGTAAATGGGGTTTACAAGAGTTTTGCCAGATAAAAAATATTGCCCTAGGTTAAATTTAATAAAAACTATGTGTCCGGCGTGCATATTGACGATTGGCGGAGGGTTGTTGATAGCTAAAAAACTTGGAGTGAATGATCTTTTGGCGATCGGAGTTGTGACTTTTATTTTTTCAATAATTTTAGACAAATTCTTAAGGTCTTTAAATCACGGAAAAGTTTTCTTTCCTTATCAAAGAATAATTATCCCGGCCGTTCTTCTATTTATCGCTATCCTCCTCTCTAAATTTCTGCTATAAATAGGTTATGGATTTAATTTCCGGATTTTTTAAAGTGGTCGCTGAATTTTTCAAAAAAATATTTAATTGTTGTGCAGATTAACTATGACATTAACAGAATTTTCCTATTATTTCAGAAGAGCTCTGCCTTTTATCTTCCTTTTTGGGCTGATTTTTTTGATCATATTTTATTCTTTCAAATTATTTTTCATCTATCTTGAATCGACTAAACCAAAGACGACCTTTACCAACATAATTTTTGGGAAGATTGACAGGCCGGCTATTAATGAAGCTACGAGAAGTGCGGGATTTAAATTTACTCTGGACACGGTTGAAGGAGTACCAGTGACCTCGACCGATACGGCGAAGATTTATTTTTTACCCCGGCCGGTCACCCGCTTTGGCTATAGGGAGAAAATTTATTTAATGGCGAGGACTTTTGGCATCGATACAGAGTTAGTAAAACACAAATTGGCTGACAATCTAGCTACTTTTGACGATGACAGGCAGAAGTTGACAGTTAATTTAGGCAATTTTAACTTCAAATATGAGAACCAGCCCGATAGTAATTCTTTAGCAGAGTCAGCTTTGTATATACCTTCAAAGAAAGAAATCGAGAATAAAGCCACTGATTTTTTAAAAAGCATCGGGCGATACCCCGACGAATTAGCCAAAGGAACGATGAGGATTATTTATCTCAAATATAATCCTAATTTTGACAACTATATTAATGTCGAAAATCGAAAGGACGCCAACTTAGTCGAAGTAGATTTTTATCGATCTGATGTCGATGGGGTGGCGGTGACGACGCCGAGATTCTTTAACAGCCAGAATTATGTGATCATGCTTTTTACCAAAGACGGGTATAAAGTGATCAAAAGCCAGATTGCTTTTTTTGAAAAATCAGAAGTCCAGACAGGCATTTATCCGGTTAAGTCCGGTGAGGCAGCCTGGCAGGAGCTTTTGGCGGGCTCGGGAATCGTGGTTTCGGCCAGAATGGGGATAAAAAATATTACTATAAAAAATATGAAACTGTATTATCTTGACCCTGATATTTATCAGACATATCTTCAACCAGTCTATGTATTTTACGACGACAAAGACTTCGTTGCCTATGTTCCGGCGATTACAAATGAGTACGTAACTGAGTAAAATTCTAAATACTAAATCTCAAGTTCCAAATAAATTTCAAATTCTAATTTTTAAATTTCAAACTGTTTAGATTTTGTTATTTGAGATTTATGATTTATTTGTAATTTAGAATTTAGGATTTACGTATTTTACATTCTCTTCTATCCATCTAATAATATTAGTTGTATCGTTAAATCTGTCTAAGCTTTTTAAGATTACGATTACGAATTGGTGGCCATTTTTTTTGTAAAAAGAAACAAGATTTTCCCCGGCTTCTTCAGTATAGCCAGTTTTTAATCCTCCCAGCCCGGCAATTTCTCCAAGCAGTTTATTAACGTTGGTCAATTTGTGAAAGTATTTAAAGTCGACGTCGGAAATAATGATTTCTTTAGTCGAAACAATTTTTGAGAGATAGTTATTCTTGAGTAGCTCTCGGGCGGCAAGGGCGAGGTCAAATGGCGTAGCATATTGATTTGCTTCTTCCAGACCCGAAGGGTCGGTAAAATGGCTGCTATTCATCTTCAATTGAAGCGCTTTTTTGTTCATCAGGTCAATGAATTTGTTGTAATCGTAGTTATCAGCTAAAACATAAGCAGCGTCGTTTCCGGAGTGGACCAATGTTCCGTAGAGAAGATTTTCAACTGTAATTTTTTCACCAATTTGAAGTTCCATCAGTTGTCCTTCGCTAATAGTTTTTTTTATAGTGATGACCTGGTCTGGTTTATAAATATCAAAAGCCACTAAAGCGGTAATGATTTTGGCTGTTGAAGCTGGCAGAAATTTTAGGTGTTTGTTTCTTTCCAATACCGGAGTAAAAGACGGCAGATCGACGACATAGATTCCCTCTCCGGTCGTTTCTGGAAAATAAAAAGGGTTTTTGAGGTAGGGAACGGGATTAATTTTTGTTTCTGCTTTAGCTTCTTTTTTTTCAAAGAGAGGACGATCGTAGGAGAAAAGATGGAGATAATAGGAGTCACCGGGATAGAAGAGGAATAAGAGAGTAAAAAAAATAAATAATAAGTAAAGTCGAAGGCGCATTTATAATTTCTAATTTCTAATTAACCTAATTGACCTAAAAAATAACCAAGTTCCAATTGGGTTATTGGTAATTATTTAGATCAATTAGAAATTAGGTTAATTAGGTCAATTATCTAAGTTTTATTCCAAGTTCTCTCAACTGTTCTTCACCGGCTTCAGATGGTGCATCCATAATGGAGATTTTTCCACCTGATGAGGCGGGGAAAGCGATGACCTCACGGACTGATGGCTCGCCTAAGGCTGCCATTAAAAATCTGTCAATTCCAGGAGCAATACCGCCGTGTGGCGGGACGCCATAGGAAAAAGCCTCCAACATGTGATTGAACTGTTTTTTTTGTTCTTCAGTAAAGCCAATCAGTTCAAAGACTTTGTTTTGGACTTCGGATTGGTGGATTCTGATTGACCCGCCGCCGACCTCATAGCCGTTTAAAACCAAATCGTGCTGGAGTCCGCGGACTTTTAGAGGATCTTTATTCAAAAGAGGAATATCATCAGGATTGGGAGCGGTAAACATGTGGTGGGAAGGAGCAAATTTAGCCTTACCAGACCCATAGAAATAATCTTCTTCGGACTGTTCTGTAAAAAGAGGAAAGTCGATCGTCCAGGAAAAAGCTAGTTCATCCGGATCTTTTTTATTCTTTCTCAAATCTGGTTTGTCAGTTCCGTATTTTTCTTTGACGAATTTATGAGAGAGACGCGGCCAGGGAGTTTGGGTAAAGTGTTTTTCTGGAAATACCTCTTTGACTAACTGGGTAAACAAATCTTCTGTTAGAGTGAGAATATCGTTTTGGTCTACAAAAGACATTTCCAGATCAAGCTGGGTGAATTCGCCGTAAGCGCGGTCGGCCCGTGGGTCTTCGTCGCGGAAACAGCGGGCAATCTGAAAATATCTTTCGATGCCGGCGACCATCAAAAGCTGTTTGTACTGTTGGGGTGATTGAGGAAGGGCATAGAACTTTCCTTTTTGCAGACGGGAGGGAACCAGGAAGTCGCGGGCGCCTTCAGGAGTAGTCTTGGTGAGAATTGGTGTTTCTATTTCCAAAAAATCTCGTTTAGTGAGGTAGTTTCTAATGAAGGTGACTGTTTTCGATTTCAAAAACAGATTGCGAAACATTCTCGGTCGGCGCAGGTCTAGATAACGATACTTGAGGCGGATTTCTTCGTCTATATCATAACCTTCGGTATTGACTGGAATGGGAAGAGGTTTAGCTTTACTTAATATCTTAATTTCTTTAGTTTCAAGTTCAATTTCTCCAGTTTTTATCTTTCGGTTTATCAATTTTTCCGGGCGTTTCTTGACGATTCCTTTAACCCAAATGACGTCCTCGGTTGAAATCTCCTTAAAGTTTTCACCGCCGACGACCTGGACTGTACCTGTTCTATCTCTTAAATCGATGAAAACAATTTTTTTATGGTCACGTTTGCTATCAACCCAACCATAGAGTTCAACAGTTTCACCGATTTTATCAACTGTTTGATCAACAAATAGATTTTTCACAAAACAATTGTATCCTTTTTTCTTATCTTTGACAAGATAAATTTACATAAATACTATTTTCCCTCTCAATTTTTCTCTTCCATTCCACCTATCAATCTCCAAACTATAGACAACTTTGATTTTTTGTCCGCGGGAGAGTTGTTTGAATTTTTCTCCTTGATTAAAAGCGATTAGTTCGAGACTATCGACAAATATTTTTAGATGGTTATTGGTTTTTCCGAAGAGTTTTGCGTCAGTCAGTATTCCTTCGCTATAAAAAGTAGGACGGGGATTGCCAATGCCAAAAGGTTCAAGAGTTTCTAATGACTTTACGATTTCCAGATTGATTTTTGAAACTGGAATTTTAATGTCGACAATAATAATTCTTTCGAGATCTTTATCTTTGATTAATTTATTTGCAAGTTTTGTCGCCGTCGTAGTAAAACTTGTTAATTTTTTTTCTTCGATTGTGAATCCCGCTGCCTGGGCGTGACCACCAACGTCAACAAGGTGTTTTTTTAATGATCGTAAAAATTCAGTGATATGAAAAGAGGGGATTGATCGAGCTGATCCCTTATAGTGGCCGTCGGTCTTTGTCAAAACTATAGTTGGTCGGTAAAATTCTTCGGCGATTTTTGAGGCGATCAGGCCGATGATGCCTTCGTGCCATTTTTCCGAAACAAGAATAATCATTTTATCCTTTAATTTAACCTCCGAGGTTTTCCCGCTTCGCTCCTCAACCTCGGAGGTTCTACCTCTAATGATGTTTTTAGCCTCTGTTACAGATTTTTCAACGAGGTCTTGACGTTCGGTATTTAGATTTCCTATTTGGTGAGAGAGTTCATAGGCTTTTTTTTCGTCAGTCGTACAAAGTAGACGCAGCGCATCAAGAGCGTGTTTGAGTCGGCCGACTGCATTGATCCGGGGAGCGATGATAAAGCCGACTTCATAAGGAGTGATTTTTTTACCTTCGATTCCGGCCTGTTTGAGAATATGTTTTATTCCGAAACGTTTTACTTTAGAAAAAGCTTCCAGACCATGTTTAACGATCGATCGAGAAGGGCCGACTAAGGAAACAAGATCGGCGATGGTGCCGATTGAAGCAAGAGCAAGGTAGTCGGTTTGGAAATTTGCCCGTAATTTAACCTCCGAGGTTTTCCCGTCGCTTCGCTCCTCCTCAACCTCGGAGGTTCTACCGCTTAGTTGTTTTTGGAATTGGTTAAAAATTTCTTTGGCGAAAAAGTAGGCGACGCCCGAGCCGGAGAGAGCCGGAACATGAAAGATCGCCTCGGCTTTTGGGGTTTTTTCCGCTTTGAGATGGTGATCGGTAATAATTATTTTTATACCTTTTTTCTTGGCATATTCAATTTCTTTTACTTTAGTAATTCCGTGATCGACGCTAATTATTAAAACAGGGTCGAATTCTTTAATGACGTTGTCAATTCCTATGACTAAGAATCCATAACCTTCTTTTTTTCGGTCAGGTACATAAGGCATGACTTTGAATCCAAGCAAATGAAGAGTTTCCCAGAGTATAGCGCCGCCGGTTATACCGTCGGCGTCATAGTCGGTATAGACGACAATCATTTGATTATTCTTTTTTATTTCTTTGAGTAATTTAATCACCCCGCCTAAGCGGGGTCTGTATTTTTTGTCAAAGTCCAAGAGGGAGATTGTTAAAGGAGAAGGAGGATTAAGAAATTCTTTGACGTTTTTGATCTGCCGGTGAGAGATAATTAAATTAACGAGTTCATAAGGTGAAAGTTTATCAGCAGGTTTGACTTCGTATTTAAAGGATATTTTCATAATAAATATTTGTTATTATATATCATATGATTGTTTATATCATTGTTACGGTTGTTATCGCACTAGCCTTAATATTTGTCACTTTCCGTTTTATCCTTCCCGACATAACAAAAAAAGCCATTGAACAGCTCGTTCAGATGAGTAATGAAAAGCTTGGCGCGGAGAAACAAGATATTAAGACTGATCTGGATAATAAAAAATCTGCCTTTGAGAAAATTGCCAGAGACATAAAAGAGCTAGTCGAAAAAACAGAAAACAAAATTGAGAAAACAGACAAAGAAAGAATAGGGTCTTTTGGACAGTTAAAGCAAGCAATTGAGAATCAGGCCAAAGTGACAGAACAACTGTCAGTAACAACAGAAAGTTTAAAAAGAGTGTTATCCAATAACCAGATGCGCGGTCAATTTGGAGAACAAGTGGCAGAAAATCTACTCAAAATGAGCGGTTTTGTCAAAGGAGTTGACTATGATTTTAATAAAGAACAAAAATCTTCGGGGACTAGGCCGGACTTTGTAATTTATTTACCAAATAAAATCAAAATAAATGTTGATGTGAAATTTCCTTATCAAAGCTTACAGAAGATGACGGAAACCCAGGATAAGGCGACAAAAAACGAGCTGGAAAAGACTTTTGAAAGAGATGTCAGGGAGAAGATAAAACAGGTAACAGGACGCGAATATATAAATCCGGAGGGGGATACGGTCGATTTTGTCGTCATGTTTATTCCCAATGAAATGATTTTTTCCTATATCTATGAAAAAATGAATGATCTTTGGGTTGAAGCAATGAAACAAAAGGTAGTTTTAGCAGGTCCTTTTAGTTTTACGGCGATTCTTCGCCTCGTCCGCCAAGCATATGACAACTTTAAATATCAGAAAAATGTCCAAAAGATCATCGGTTATATCAAGAACTTTGAAGTAGAGTTTGTCAAATATAACGAAGAATTTTTAAAGATCGGCGAAAGAATAGATTCGCTGTCAAAACAGTATAACGTGGTTAATTCGACCAGAAGTAATCAACTGACAAGGTCTATAGATAAAATCAAAATCGAAGACTCATCATCAAATAAGCTTCTTACTTAGATCAAGCCCCCGCCTTTGAAGATTTTTGGCTTGAGCCAATCTTGTGGATTTTTTTCTTTTTCTACATCTTCAATCGGAGTCACTGGTTGGGATTCGACTGATGGGGCAAAATTAGGTTTAATCGGTCGAGGTGTCGGTGGGATAACTCTTGGCATAACCGGTGCTGGTTTTTTAAAGGTTTTTTTCACAGCCCCCATTCGAAGCAAAGTGGCGATGTTTTCAAAAGTGTCGGCATTGGTCGAGTAAGAAGTGAAATTATTGGTTGCGGATGCGACTCCGGCATATAAATTAGTAGCTACGTCACGGTCGATTTCAATTTTCAAGCTTTGGAGGACAGATAAAATCAGCTCGGAAATAGAAGAGATGGTTTTGTTGACTAAGTTGACAGTACCAAAATAAGCATTAGTCAGATGACGGTCGATATTGATAATATCGCGCCCGGTGAATTGATTCTGATTTCCGGTATAAATTTCTCCAAGGCTATTAAGAGTCGGGGCGTCAACAACAATGATAAAGTCGACAACGCCTCCAGTATAAGAATAGTTGACTTGAGAGGGGTTGAGCTTTTGAAAACCAGGTCGAGGCGTAACGACCAAATTAAAAGATTCGCCCTGGATATTATAGTCGACTTTGTCGATTGATCCGTCTGTGTAGGGGAAGGAGATCATCAACGAATCTCCTCCGGAACCAATGATATTTTGGAACTTATCTCCGGCGGTTAAATCAGTGGTAGGTTTTTGAGAACAGGCGAGAGAAACATTTTTACCCATTTTAGTCAAACCAAGATAGAGTGAAGTTGAAGCGGCGACGGCATCGACAGTTGAATTTGGAGGAATGATGATTACGCCTGATTTTCCTTTATTGACGATTTCTAGGATGCGACTTAAGGTCTGTTGGTTGTTATTCATAACTATAGGATAGATTTTACCACATCACCTATCCTAATGTCAAGAGCCGGATAAAACATCATTCCCGCTTCCTGACCCTTTTTTACCTCGGAAACAGTTTTGGCGCGAACCCTTAAAGATACCAGTTTAGTTTTTCCTATAAGTTTATTTTCCCGGTGACAAACGAGAGGATCATTTAGATTAATCTTGCCTTTAACCACCTTGACTCCAAAGACGACCTCATTCTCGATAGTGAAGTTGGCTAGTATTTTAGCTTCGCCCTTGAGGTTTTTTTCTTTCTCCTCTTTTTCCTTAATCAGACTGGCAACCTCGGTGATTTCGTCAAGCAGTTCATATATAATCTGATAGGTTTTAATGATAATTTTTTCTTGTTTGGCCAAATCTTTGGCTTCTGGCGAGGGATTTACGTTAAAACCGATAATGATCGATTTAGTTGCTTTAGCCAAGAAAATATCTGACTTGTTGATTTCGCCTACGGCTTGGAGGATGACCTCGATATCCTTATTATTTTTGATCGATTCTTGGATCGCCTCCAAGCTTCCTTGAGAATCGGTTTTGATGACAATAGAGAGTCTTTTTTCCTTTTTTGAAGTATCAAGAATGCTCTCAAGAGTAAACTCATTTTTTATTTTTTTATTTCCGACCATTGGTTTTTGGTCAGAGGTTGGTTGATTTTGAATGGTTCTGCCAACCTCTGGTAGTTCGTCAAAACCCAAAAGTTCAAACGGAGTTGAAGGGACAGCTTCTGATATTGTTTGACCTCGATCGTTATAGATTGATCGTACTTTGATTTTTTTGTTCTGGGCATAAAGGACGTCGCCGGTTTTTATTTTTCCGTCTTTTATCACGGTTGAAACAACTATGCCTCGGCGGTCTTTTTTAGTTTCAATTATATAGGCCTGAACTGGATTTTCCGGATTATAAGTCAGATTTAAGTCCGCGGAAATTAACAAGATTGTTTCTAGTAGTTCTTTTATGCCTTTGCCGGTTTTGGCGGAGACGAGGGCAACTGGGACATGACCGCCTTTGCCTTCGACTAATACCTCGTGTTTTAAAAGGTCAATCTTTACTTTTTCCGGATCGGTTTCCGCTAGGTCGATCTTATTAATGACGACGATAAAAGGTATTTTTGCCGTTTTAATATGGGAAATGGATTCGACGGTTTGGGGCATGACCGAGTCTTTTCCGTCGATAAGAAGCAGGGCGATATCGGCTACGTTAGCCCCCCTAGCTCTCAATAAAGAGAAAGCTTCGTGGCCAGGGGTGTCGATAAAAGTGATTTTATTGGTTTTATAGTCTTTAAAACTAGTAGTAATTTCATAGGCGCCGATTTTTTGAGTAATGCCGCCGTGTTCTTTTTCAGTGAGATTGGTTTTTCTAATATAGTCTAATAGAGTGGTTTTGCCATGATCGACATGGCCTAAAATTGCGACGATGGGAGGACGAGTTTGATTCATGGATTAATTATAATTCAAAAGTTAAAAGTTAGAAGTCAAAAGTACAAGTAAAAAGTCAAAAGTATTAAAACTTTTTAATTTTGACTTGAATTTTTGACTTTTGCTTTTTGAATTTTAACTTAATTAACAGATTTATTTTCAATAGTTATTTTTTCTTCTTGTGGTTTAGTTTGAATGATGTCTATCTCAAATTCAGTTAGTTGTGAAGCTAGATTGACATTGATGCCCCCTTTTCCGATTGCCAGGGGAGCTTCTTTTTCATCTACTGTTACTTTAGCTCTTTTTGCGGCTTGGTCAATTTCGACGGCTTGAATTTTAGCCGGTGACAAGGCTGCCATCAGAAATAATTTTTCGTCTTGGTTCCATTGAATAATATCGATCTTTTCTGTCCCTCCAAGCTCGTCAGTGACCGTCTGGACGCGGACGCCCTTCTGACCGACGCAAGCGCCGACCGGGTCAACTCCGCCTTGGGATGAAAAAACAGCGATCTTAGCTCTTTCGCCAGGAGCGCGGGCTACCTTTTTTATCTCGACCGTATTATTGGCAATTTCCGGAACTTCGCGCTTGAACAGTTCTTCAATCAAGCGAGAATCGGATCGAGAAACAATTATCCTCGGATTGCCAAATTTGTCGTCGGCAATTTCTTTTAAATAGATGATTAAACTGTCATTGACTTGGTATTGTTCGGATCTGATCTGTTCTTCTCTCGGAAGAAGAGCTTCAGCTCGGCCAATGTCAAGATAGGCATTGTATCCATCATATCGGATTACCCGACCCTTAATAATCGTGCCTACTTGAGATTTATAGTGGCTGGCGACGGTTTTTTTCTCGACTTCTCTGATTTTTTGTAAAATGACCTGTTTGGCGGTTTGAGCGGCTATTCTTCCAAATCCAGGAGGAGTTATATCTTTGCCGTCTTTGACAATTTTGGTCTCACCGCTGTCTTTATTAATTTTAGCAGCGATTTCTTCATCAACTGATTCAGGATATTCTCTTTTATAGGCGGCAATAACAGCAGCTTCAATCGATGCGATAACGTCATCTGGCGAGATGCCTCGTTCGGTCGCCACTTGATTTAAGGCCAAAGCAAATTCAGTTTTAATAATCGTCATAAGTATTTATTTTAGCAAATTTTTATTTCTTTTAGGTAGGAGTTGCCGGCTTGTTTTCGGCTGGTTTTCCTTCAGGCTTAGAAGACTTGTCTTTTACTTCTGTTTTGGCTTCGCTCGTAGGTGTCGTTTCCGCAGCTTCTTCCCCTTCTTTTGGAGCCTCGGTAATGACTTCGGGAGCAGCAGCGGCTGTCGTATCTGGGGTAACGCTTTCTTCCTTATGGGCGACGACCGAGACGGTCACTTTTTCGGCAGGAGTTTTTATCTCGTATTTTTCCGTCTTTTTCAAATCGCCGACCTTAATTTCCTGACCTATATCCTTGATTAAAGAAATATCAATTTCAATTTCGTGAGGGATGTCTTGAGGAAAGGCCTCAACAAGCAGCGTCTCTGATTGGATTAAAAGAACGCCGGCTTTTTGGGAGACTGCTTCTGAAGAATTGATGACTTTGATCGGAACCTCTGTTTGAATTTTCTTTTTTAAATCGATCTTTCTGAAATCTGTGTGGAGAATAACATCGGACACGGGGTGAGTTTGAATATTCTTTATAAGAACAGGTATTTCTTGCTTGTCTAAAGAAAGATAGACGACGCCAGTTTCTTTAGCTGTTTTATAGGTATGAATGAAGTCTTTTAAGTTGACGCTGACAGATTGAGATTTAAATTCTGGGCCATAAACATTAGCTAAGACTAATCCCTCTCTTCTCAATTTATGAGCTTTTTTTCCTGTCAATTCTCTTGATTTGACAACAAGTTTAACTTTATTCATATTTCTTTTTTCAACTCGACAAAAAATATTTTATCGGTCGACAAGCTTGTATTATAAAGAATCTGATTGTCTTTGACAAGGGGAGAAAAATTTTGATTGATCAAGGAAATGTTTTTATTTAGGTTAAAGTCTAAAATAAGGTCAGAATTATTGGCACCGATCTGCTTTTGGAAAATCAATTGATAGACTGCCCGGCTGTCTTTAATTTCCTCCGAAAGCTCATAGTTGATTTTTATTTCGACAGACTTTTTGGGAGGAACTTCGAAGTAAAAACCGACTAGTTTAAAACGATCGTCTTTTTGGTCGATGTCCTCAATCAAAACTCCGTCTTTGGTAACTTTTCCAACAAGAGAATTTTTTGGTAAAAGAATCTGTAAGTAATTTCTATACACGCCGGTTGGGAAAATCTCTGATGGAGAATTATTTTGATATTGAATCGAGAGCAAATGGTTTATTTTGCCCCGTTGGTCAATGGCGGTTTTTAGATAAAAATAACGGTTGATGAAAAAATTGGCCTTGTTGGCGCCGACATTGGCATCATATGGAAACAAATAATCAGATAAACAAGAAGATCCTGACAGGCACTTAGGTTCGATTACCCGTCCGGCCCAAAAAGAAGTGTCAAAGAGAGTTTGGGCCGTTGGATCTTCTAAATAGACGACGACTTGTTTTTCGTCAAGAGATTTTTTCAAGGCAAGAAAAAAATTTTCAGTAGAAACGTCATTTAAGTTAAGGAGGATTTGCTGGACGACCGAAGAAAGAAATACTTTTTTTTGGATAGATCCGGGGAAAAAATTCTTTTCGGAATAGAACTGGGTTTTTAGATAAAAATTTTTTGAGTTTATGTTTTCTTTAAAGTCGGACAAATATAGATTGTCAAAAGCGGTAAGAATGTTTTCTACCGCGGTCGTCGTCAAAAGTACGCTTCCGGAAAAATTGGTTAGACCCAATTCCTTTTCCAAAAAAAATAATCCTTTCTCATAATTTTCTAAAAAATCAGGAGAAAAATTTGAATCCCGTAAAAACCAATGGGGAATGTTTAAATATTTTTCAATTGGAAGCGGTGGATCGATGTGGGCGGTCAGTTGACCATCGGCGTCATAGACGTCCTCCACTTTTATTTCCTGAATCTCGTAGTCTTTGACTTTAACGATGGCAAATGAACCGATGAATCCTCCGCCCGGCCTAAGCTCCATATTGTTGGCGAAAAAGACGAGATACTTTTTTTCCTCCGGTTGAGACAAGATAGATTCACCATAGACGAGCAGTTTTCTTGATTTTTCTAAAAGGTCTGAAGTTTCGACCAAGTTATTTTTTAGTTTTTTTATAAAAGAAAAAGATAGATTAAGTTTTTGATTGATAATTGCCAGACTGTCGTTGATATCTCCCAAAGATTGGTTTAATTTTTTGAAGCGAAGGCGCAAATTATCTTTCTCGGAGTTAGTCTTATTTTTTGCAAAGATCAATTTTTGAATTTCTTTGGCGTTATTTAGAATGTCGTCTGTTTTGAGAATAGTTTTTATACCGTTTTTGTTGATTTCGATAAGATTGTCCGACCATAGAGCTACTCCAAAAAGAAGATAAGTCGACCTGACGGGCAGGTAGAGTTTTTCCCCCAGATTATTAAGAGTGCTTCCGATAAAAACGTCTGTCCGGGCGCGGGTAAGTTCTTTTTTTCTCAAATCGGAGTAACCTCTAAAGATAAAGAAAGACGACATAAAAATAAAAGGAATAAAAATAAAATGGAAAAAAGCAAAAGAAGCGACAAAAAAGTAGACAAGGTTTTTTTTAGTGAAATGTTTCTTGAAAGGATTCCTTGGCTCGCTAGGAACTACATGAGACTGGGATTTGATTTTTAAGTGAGGCTCTTTCGTTTTAGAAAAAGCAAACCAAAGAATTTTGTCCAAATCTGACTCCGAAAGAGTGTTTCCTGTAATATCAACTGTTTTTGTATTGTGATGTTTATTTATTTGAATTTGTAAGTTTTTATTTTTCAGAAAAATAAAAAAACAGTAATCAAAGGCTCTAACATTTTTGGGAGCAATGGACGAAAAAAACGGTTCTACGGAATTCGCCTTTAATCTTTTTTTTAAGATATCGATAAAATCGAAGTGATGTTTTGAAACGATGAGAGCTTTTTGTTTTTCCTCTACGATCTCGGTTTCGAATTTCATAGTATAATCAGGTACCGGACGGTACCTGATATAATTATAGCGTGAAAAAAACAGCATTAACCATTCCTTATTCAAAGGCGAAAGATTATCAAAAAATATTCAGAGACAAAAAAACCGTTTTGGTCGGGGGATGTTTTGACCTAATTCATTTTGGTCATCTCCAGTTTTTGAAAAAAGCTAAAGAAAATGGTGACTATCTGATAGTGGTTTTGGAATCAGATGAATTTATCAGAAAAAACAAGAGGGAAGTTCCCATCCACAATCAAGAAGAACGGGCCGAGATTTTGTCATCACTCAATATGATTGACATAATAGTTCTTTTACCATATTTCTCAAGTAATGAAGAATATTTCAACATGGTGAAAACAATCAGACCTAAAATTGTTGCCGTTACCGAAGGCGATAAACAATTGAAAAATAAAAGAAAACAAATAAAGGAAATCGGCGGACAGTTAAAAGTCGTAACACCGCTCTTAAAAAAATACTCGACGAGAAAAATTATCAACGAATTTTCTTAGTCACCCTACGGGTGTCTAGGCACGAATATTGTAAAATAGGCTATGAATAAAAAAATAGAGACGGCAGCAAAAATTATTAAAAGGATTGAATATATTAATATTGCGTCGATCACACCCGAAGGAATGCCTTGGAATACTCCAGTTTATACGTCCTTTGACAAAAATCTTAATTTTTATTGGCTTTCTTGGAAGAAAAATCAGCACTCAATTAATGTTAGAAACAACGGAAACGTTTTTGTCACGATCTATGATTCGACAACCCCTGCTGGTACAGGAGTGGGTCTTTATTTTTCTGGAAAAGCAAAGGAGTTAATTAATCCTGCAGAAATGCTGATAGGCATAACTGTTATTTATAAAAGAGAAAAACATAAAATGAGAGCAATAAAAGAATTTTTGACTCATTTCCCAAGGCGAGTCTATCGATTTACTCCGGAAAAAATTTGGATAAACGGCGACAGCGATATCAGTGGAAATTTTATAGATATTCGTGAGGAGTTAGATCTTAGCAAAATTAAAGAAAAATTATGAGATTATTTTTGGCGGTTGATCTACCGGTAAAAGTCAAGAAACAACTGGACGAACAGCTCTCTGATTTTAAAAAAGAATACCCGCAGTTTAACTGGGTGAGCGAGGAAAACTTTCACATTACCATTCATTTTTTCGGCGAAACTAATAAGGTAGAGCAAATAAAAAAGAGGATAAAAGACCTTCTTTGGGATCAGACTGGATTTTATTTATATTCTTTTGATGCCGACGTTTTTGCCAACCACAAATTGGTCGTTTACTTGACTTTTAGAAGGGAAAAGAAAATAGAAGGGTTGGCAGAAAAGATTAAAAGCAACTTTGATGTTAATTCAGTTAACGAAAGAAAATTTGTTTCTCATCTGACGCTAGCCCGCGGTCCGAGGTCTTCAAAGCAACAGTATTTTGTTTTAAAAAAAAGGCTGGAGAAGATTGATATTGATATATCTTTCGCTGTTAAGAGAGTGGTTCTTTTTGAAAGCATTTTGTACGGAAAAAAACCCTTATATAGAAAACTTGCAGTGTTTAATCTTCTTAAAGAATAAAAGAAAAGGACAGTCCCGACTTAGTCGGGGCTGTCCTTATAAAAAAATATCCTGTTTAAACAAAATATTAGGCTGCGCCGATTCTGTACATACCGGTGCCGCAGACTGGGCATTTACCTTTCATAGCTGGCTTACCGTTTTTCATGGTAACTTTTACAGCTTTTGGATCTTCTCTTTTAGCTCTACATTTTACACAGTACATTGATGCCATATTTAGAGTTCACCTCCTCTCACTTAATCAGCTTAGCAAAATATAAGCCAATTTCAACAGCAATGATAATTGATACCAAAATCAGACTTTTTCTTAAATCAAGAAAAAAGTATTTTGGAGGAGCGATTTTTTCTGTTTGTTTAACCTCCGAGGTTCGAGTGTTGGTCGTCCTTACGTTAACCTCGGAGGTTAACGAGGGGGGAGATTTAATGTTTGACTGTTCGAGTAAACGGAGTTTTTTTCTATACGCCGCCAAAATTTTTTCTTTTTTAGTCTTTTTGGGCATAGCTTTGTTATTATAATCACATTGACAGTCAGATTGCAACTTTATAGAATGTATTTAATGGTCACTTATTTAGTTATTTTGGCGTTTGTCTGGCTTCTATTTTTGAGTTTTATCGTTTTCAAACTAAGAAACCACTATTACAATTTGACCTCAAGAACGAAAAAGGAAAAACTCGACGAGATTTTAGATTTGCTTTTAAATGAAAACAAGAAAAACTCTCAAGAGATTTCTTTGATTAAGACAGAATTAAAAAGACAGATTGAATTGTCACAACTCCATTTACAAAAAGTTGGCTTGATTAGATTTAATCCATTTGAGAGAATGGGTGGCGAACAAAGTTTTGTTACCGCTTTTCTTGATAAGGAAAATAGTGGTATAATTTTAAACTTTATATATACGAGAGACGGGTTGAGAGTCTATACTAAAAAAGTAAAAAAAGGCAAAGGCGAAGAATATGATCTTTCAGACGAAGAAAAGAAAGCGATAGAAAAAAGTTATTAGTTATTTAGTTAATATGATTGGTAAGAAATTGACTTTTATTTTTCTTATTTTTATATTTTTATTTTCTGGTTTTATTTCCTATTCGGTTTTTTCCGGAAATGTTGATCAAGGAATTCTATCTCCTTTGTCAAACTATAAACCCCCCAAATCAAATGGCAACGGCCAGGCGGTTGTTGACAACGAGCCAAAAACTCAAGAATGTTCTATAAACGGCGCTCTTTATTCAAAGGTTCAAGAGGCTAAATGGCAGAAAAGGCGACCGATGGGAATAATGATAGAAAATCATACCGAGGCTCGGCCACAATCAGGATTGTCCTCGGCTGACGTCGTTTTTGAGGCGGTCGCCGAAGGCGGGATCACGCGTTTCTTAAGTTTATTTTACTGTCAGGATGCTCCTTATGTCGGTCCGGTACGGTCGGCGAGAATTTATTTTATAAGGTTACTTGAAGGTTTTGGAAAAAATCCCCTATATGTTCACGTCGGTGGAGCCAATACTCCTGGTCCAGCCGACGCCCTCGGCTATATAAAAGAACTAGAGTGGTCTTCTTATAATGATATGAATCAATTTTCTGTTCCTTTTCCTTATTTTTGGCGAGACTACGAGAGACTACCTAATAGAGCGACAGAGCATACGGTTTATTCCGCAACCAGCAAACTTTGGCAGTATGCCAAGGATAAAAGAAAATTGACTAATGTTGATGAGGATGGGAAAGCTTGGGACAAAAATTATTCTTCTTGGAAATTTAAAGACGATGCAAAACTAGAAGAAAGAGGTACAACAGCAAAAATAGATTTTGGTTTTTGGGACAATTTGGCCTCTGATTTTAATGTCATTTGGAATTATGATAAAAGCACCAATAGCTATAAACGAAATAACGGCGGTTCACCCCACATTGATAAAAATACTGGTAAAACTATAGAGTCAAAAAATGTCATAGTTATGTTTGCTAAAGAATCTCCGGCTAATGACGGTTATGAGGGCGGTCACATCCTTTATAAAGTCGTCGGAAGCGGCGACGCCTTGATTTTCCATGATGGAAAAGTAATCAAAGGAACATGGTCTAAAGAAACGGAAGAAGATCAGGTAAAGTTTTTTGATAGCGCCGACGAAGAAATATCGATGGTGCGGGGACAGATATGGGTAGAAATACTACCAGTTGGCAATAAGGTTACTTATTAAAATGTTGCAGCACATCATTCCATCAAAAGCGAGGAGAAAGATTCTAGAATTATTTTTTCATCATCCTAGTGAGAATTATTATTTGAGAAGAGTTGTCAGAGAGACAATAGAAGAGGTTAATGCGGTGAAGCGTGAGTTAGACATTCTTGCCGAGGAAAAACTTCTTCTTAGGGAAAAGCGCCTAAACAAAGTTTATTACACTCTAAACAAAAATTATCTTTTTTACGATGAATTTTTAAGAATATTTACCAAAACAGGACTTCTTCCCGTCTCAATTCATAAAAATCTGTCAAAAATTGGCAAGATAAAGTTTGTCGCCCTTTCCACTAAATTTTCTAAAAATTTACCGATTAAAGAAGATGAGATTTATCTTTTAATGGTGGGAATAATTGTCGTTGCCGAAGTTGAATCGATCATTGCCGAAGCAGAAAAAAGCTTCGGACGAGCAATTAACTATACGGCCATGACAGAAGATGAATTTATTTTTAGAAAAAAAAACAGCGACCCTTTTATCTGGCGTTTCTTAAAACAACCCAAAATAATGTTAGTCGGGATAGAAGACGAACTTTTAAAGTGACCTATGACGAAGTTTTTAAAGATTGTTTTTCTTCTTTTTATAATTGCCGCCATTATCTGGATCGATTTGCCAGAAATTATCAGGAGTAAATATAAGATTACTTCTTCATTGAACTTTAGTTTTTTTGGACTAAAAATAAGAAAAGATTTCAAGACGAGTTTCGGACTTGACCTTAAAGGCGGCAGCCATTTGGTGTTTGAAGCTGATACTAAAAAAGTCAAATCAGAAGATCTGCAAGATGCTCTATCTTCAGCTCGGGACATCATAGAAAAGAGAGTTAATTTTTTTGGCGTTTCCGAACCGACGGTGCAAAATTTAAAGTCGGGAAGTAACTATAGAATTGGTGTCGATTTACCTGGAGTTGAAAAAGTAGACGAAGCGATTGCTCTTATAGGCAGAACAGCCCAGCTGACTTTCAGGGAAGAAAAAATTCTTGACGAGAAAGTCGCCAGCCCGACACCAGTACTTGTCGAAACAGGGTTGACGGGAAAACACATCAAAAAAGCCAATGTTGACTTTAACCAGCAAGATGGTAAACCTCAAGTCGGCCTGTCTTTTAATAGCGAGGGCTCCAAGCTTTTTGGCGACATCACAAAAAGAAATATTGGTAAACCTTTAGCCATAGTCGTTGACAATTTTCTTGTTTCGGCGCCGACAGTCCAACAGGCGATTCTGGATGGCAGCGCTGTCATTACAGGAAACTTTACCGTTGACGAAGCAAAAAAACTGGCAATCGCCATCAATTCCGGAGCATTACCTTTGTCTATAAAACTCGTCGAACAAAAAAATATCGGGCCGACTCTTGGCGCTTCTGAAGTGAAAAAAAGCGTCTATGCCGGACTAATTGGTTTAACAGCGGTTTTGCTGTTTATGATATTTTATTACGGAAAATTGGGCTTGATTGCCTCATTGGCGCTGATTATCTACGGGTTGATCTCGATGGCGATTTTCAGGACCATTCCGGTTGTGCTGACTCTTCCCGGGGTTGCCGGATTTATTCTTTCGATTGGCATGGCAGTTGATTCCAACATTTTAATTTTTGAGAGGATAAAAGAAGAGTTGAGAAAGGGGAGAGAGTTTGATATCGCTGTTAGATTGGGATTTGGCCGGGCGATCGATGCTATTAAAGACGCCAATGTGACGACTTTGACTGTGGCTTTTATTTTGTTTAATCCTTTAAACTGGGAGTTTTTACCGCAGTTTGGCATGGTGAGGGGATTTGCTTTGACTTTGGCAATCGGAGTGGCAACAAGCCTTTTTACCGGAGTAGTAATTACTAAAAGATTGATTAATGCTTTTTATAAGTTAAAAGTCAAAAGTTAGAATTCAAAAGTTAAAGTCAAAATTAAAAAGTTTTTATTCAATTACTTTTAACTTTTTACTTGAATTTTTGACTTTTGATTTTTGAATTTTGACTTAAAAATATGTTTAACTTTTTAAAATATAGATTAATATATTTTTTAATTTCTTTTCTGGTCATTAGCGCCGGTTTATTTTCCATAGTCAAATGGGGTTATCGATATTCTATTGATTTTGTCGGCGGAACATATTTGGAATATAGAATAGGAGATAAGACTTATAATTTAAGAGAAAAAACTCTTAATCAGAAAGAGCAGGATAAATTAATATCAACACTCGAGAAAAAAATGAAGGCGAAAGTGACAGTTCTCCGTTTGGAAACAGTTGGGGCAACTTTAGGAAAAGAAACTATAAATAAAACAGTGATAGCTTCACTGTTGGCGGTTGCAGGAATTCTGATTTATATGAGTCTTGCCTTTAAAGGATTCAAGTATGCTATGGCCGCCATTTTAGCGATGATCCACGATTTTTTGGTTGTTATCGGGAGTTATTCTCTTCTTTCTCGTTTTTTTGGCGCCGAAGTCGACACTATGTTTGTTACCGCAGTCTTGACGACGATGTCATTTTCAGTCCACGACACGATCGTCATTTTCGACAAAATCAGGGAGTACTTACAGACGGAAGGTAAAGAAGACATCGAGCATTTTGCCAATCGGGCGCTAACCGAGACCATGGTCAGGTCTGTCAATAATTCAATGACGATTGTCTTTATGCTTTTGAGCTTAGTTCTTCTTGGAGGATCGACAATCAGATTCTTTATTATTACTCTTCTTATTGGTACAATTACCGGTACTTATTCCTCGCCATTTGTAGCAACGCCAATTCTGGTGTGGCTAGCAAAGAGAAAAAAGGAAAAGAGTTCGTAAAGTTTGTAAAGTTATAAAGTTTATAAAGATAAATATATGGATGACAAAAAATGTCCAAAATGTGGTTCAGCGTTAGGCGAAGTTTTTGAGACGAAGACAGGCAGAAAACTGCAGCGTTGTTCGACTGGAAGATGGAATCCGGAAACAAAGCAGACAGAAGGGTGTGATTTTGTCAAATGGTTACCAGTTGAACCTACTGTTCTTGATGAAAAATGCCCAAAGTGCGGCGCTCCTTTGCTTATGGCGGTGACGAGGTTTGGGAAGAAAATGAAAAAGTGTTCGACAGCCACTTGGGATCCAAAGACCAAGACAGCCGGGGGCTGTGACTATATCGAGTGGATAAAGGGAACGACTGAAGCCCTCGATGAAGACTGCCCAAAGTGCGGTTCCAAATTAGTATTGTTTACAACTGCGGCAGGAAAAAAATTAAAAAAATGTTCGACTAATAAGTGGGATCCGCAACAGAAAATAGCAACTGGCTGTGACTATGTCGAATGGTTATAGCTATAAATAATTTGGACTAATGGATTTAGTGTAATAAAGCTTGTGCAATTGGTATAGCAACTCTAATCAGGCTCAAAGTAAGAAGTACAACGCCAATTTCTTTTAAACTTAAGAAATTTATTTTTGAATGAGGCGCATCAAATGGTCCATCCTTTACATTTCTTCTAATACCAATGTAAAAATCACCTTTCTTTCTTAGTGGTCCAATATTCTGCCCAATTCTTCCAGTTTCAATTACCATATAAGAATGAATTATACTTCTTCTTCTTTTTTTTGTCAAACCAAGCTAAATTTAATTACTACACCGTAACATTAGAGTGTAGTTTAAAATAATATTAATGACAATCGTAAAATTTTCCCTTGGTGAACTTCTGGCGAATTGTTATTTTTTAATTGAGGATAATGAATGCTTGATTATTGACCCGGCGGATGAGGCCTCGTTTATTCTCGAAGAGCTACAAAGAAGGAGACTAAAACTCGTGGGAATGTTGGCAACTCACGGCCATTTCGACCACATTATGGCCACAGGAGAAATTCAGTTATCATTTAACATTCCGCTTTTTATCAATAAAAAAGATCAATTTCTTATCGATCGATTATCTGAAACGGCTGAATACTTTCTTGGTTTTAAACCAGATATTGTTAAACAAAGTAATCTGAAATTAGAAATTAGTAATTATTTAATTACGAATTACGGATTACAAATTTTAGAAACACCAGGACATACTCCAGGAAGCAGAAGTTTTTATTTAGAAAAAGAAAAAGTAATCTTTACCGGCGACACTTTATTTAAAGAGGCAATCGGCAGATATGATTTTTCTTACTGCAATAAAAAAGATTTAAAAAATTCTTTAATAAAATTAGGCAAATTACCAAAAGATACGGTAGTTTACTCTGGTCACGGAGAAGAAACAACGATAAGAGACGAACAAACAAATATACTACATTCTATTAATAGAATGTAGTAATTCTTTTCTCTCGTTTTTAAGTTTCTTTTCAACAACCTGGTCAAAGATTTTTTCCAAGATTTCACCGACTTTAGGTCCGGGCTTAAGTTTCAAGATTTTCATGACGTCGTTGCCGTCTATTTTCAGATCTTTGATTTGAAACGGTTGTTTTTGGACTTCGATCAATCTTTTCCTAAACAGATCAAACCTCCAAGAGTCTGGTTTTGCTCCCGATCCGATTCTGTCTCCAAATCTAAGGTCGATTATATCTTCTAAATATTCTTTACCAACATTTTTAATAAACCTTCTGACAGCTTTATCAGTCTGGATTTCAGAGACAGTAAATTGGTGAAATTGGACCAATGTGACTAATTTGTTTTTGTCTTTATTGGAAAGTTTGAATCTATCACCGATTTTTTCCGCCAGTTTTTTACCGACGACCTCGTGGTTGTAAAAAGTGATAAGGGCGGTTTTATCGTCGCGCCTAAACGTAAGCGCCTTTCCAGTATCATGAATCAAAGTCGCAAATCTGGTAATTACGTCTTTTGATGGACAGTGTTTCAAAGACATCACCAAATGGGTGCCGACGTCATAGATATGGTGGCGAAGCGGGCTCTTTTGAGGAATGGTAAAACAGATATCTACTTCAGGAAGAATGAATGTTAGAAGGCTGGTATTTTTCAAAAATAAAACTCCTTCAGACGGATGATCACTTCCCAATATTTTCAAAAACTCGTCTCTCACCCTTTCCCAGGAAATCTTGGTAATCAATTCGGCATTTTTTTCGATAGATCTGCGGGTTTTTTCCTCGATCATAAATCCAAGTTGAGACGCGAAACGGATTCCTCTCATTAACCTCAAAGCATCCTCGGAAAAGCGTTTGTCAGGATTTCCAACAGCGACGACTAATTTTTCTTTTAAGTGTTTTTGTCCATCGTAGGGATCAATAATCATTGATCCGTCATATGCCATGGCGTTGATTGTAAAGTCACGCCTTGAGAGATCTTCTTCGATGGTTTTCGCCCACTCGACCTTTTCCGGGTGACGAAAGTCGTTGTATCTGCCTTCTTTTCGAAAAGGCGTTACTTCAAATATTAAATTATCGACAGGAATGGAAACCGTTCCGTAGGTATTGTTATAAAAAGCGTCTTTGAATAATTTTTGAATTTGTTCGGGGGTAGCATTGGTGGTAAAGTCCCAGTTGATAATAGGCTTGTCGAGCAACAAATTTCTGACCGCTCCTCCGACTATATAAATCTGAAACTTGTTTTTCCTGAATTTTTCTATGAATTCAATGACTGACTTGGGAAGTTTGCTCATGAAGTAATTATATCGCGTCTTTCACCGATGTTACAATCTTTTTATAGTGGGGAACCGTTATTTTATTTATTGCTTCGTCAAAATCGTGCCAATAGGCATCGTAGAATTCTTTTTTGAGAAAGTCGAATTTGACTTTTGGGACATTGACCAAATACCAGAAATCGTAGTGAATTTTACAAGGATGACGAGGGTTTGATTTGACATTGGTAATCGATAGATTGAAAAGCCGTATTTGAGTTTTACTTATTTTGTGGGTTAATTCCTCCTCAAATTCTCTGATAACAGTTTTTATCGGGTGTTCATTCCATTTGATATGGCCTCCTGGTGGGATCCAACTATTTGCCTTAATATGATGACCTAAATATATCGATTTGGTTTTTTTATTGATAGGGATAAAGAAAGCACAAAGGTGTTCGTCAATGTTTAGCTCTTTTGTAACTTTATCTGTCGAAGAAAGTTTTTTTAGAAATTTCTCAATAAGGTTAATATCGACTTTTTTACCCTTAAACTTCAATACTTCCTTTTTTAGCTGTGAAATATAGTCATTTTTCATAGGTATTTAGATTGTTTTGACGAGTCGTTCTCAACCTCGGAGGTTGCCGATCGGCCTGTGATAAAGCTCTAGAATTATACTAAAATTAAAGATTTTAAGATATCTAAGTTTTTTTTGTCCGGCCCTTCGTCGTTGAAGCCCGGGGTTTCGATGATGAAAGGGTAGTTTTTTGTTTTTGGGTGATTTAAAAGAGTTTTAAATTCATTTGTACCGATTGTCCCCTGGCCGATGTTAGCGTGTCTGTCTTTTCCGGAGTTAAAGGAATCGCGGCTGTCATTGACATGCCAGAGTTCGAGTTTATCGAGTAAATCAAGTCCGTCTAGTTTTTCAAGAAATAAGTCCAGTTCTTTGTCATTAGAAAAGCGGTAACAGTTGGAAAACAAATGGCAAGTATCAAGACAGAGCCGGATACGTTTGTCGTTGAGTTCTTTAATGATTTGAGCAATTTCTTCTAAGGTTTGCCCAATTTTTCTGTTGCCTGCGTTTTCAATAATAAACAACGACTCTTTGGGTGTTTTTTTTAAGATTTCCTTGATGTTCTCAATGAGACTATCGTATTTAGAGTTAGTTTTTTCTTCTTTGTATGATCCAAGATGAACAATTGAGCCTTTGATTTTAAGTAGGGGAGCAATATTCATCTCGGCAATTAAAGACATTTTAGACAAGTGGCCGATTCGACTCTCATCGGCGAGATTGACTAGATATGAAGCATGGAAATAAATAGGATGAATTAATAGTTTAGAATTAAGAATTAAGAATTTTTTTATTTCCCCTTCGTTCATTTTTGCGAAATTCCATACCCGTGGCGACGATGAAAAAATCTGCAAACAGTTTCCACCAATTTTGTTAATCCTCTTAAGTGCTTCGGAATAACCGCCAGCAATAGATTGATGAGCTCCGAGTTTAATCATAATAAGTCTTTTCCTTCAAGAAAAATTATATTTTTTTTCCTAGCATATTTTTTTGCTTCAGAATAATTCATTGATTTTAATGTAATAGGATGAATCATTTCTGAAGCAATCACAATTGGAAGCATATGTAAGATTCTTGTAAGTTTAATTAACATCTCCGAATGACCTCTCCGATCTAATAATAATCTTTTAGAAGATATGATTAAAGGCACGTGACCTGGACTTTTAAATACTCTCCCAAATTCATTATATTTGTTTTTCTTAATAAGTTCGGCAAGTTTCCTAATTGTTATAGAAGTTTCATAATGTGAACAACCTGTTTTGTTATTTCTATAATCAAAGCTTAATGAGAAACGTGCATCAATCATCTCTTTTTTATTTTTTATTAGAGCCTTATATGTAAGAAAATTATTAGATTTAATTTTACTAATAAGATTTACATATGTAGTAATACCAATTTTTTCAGCACTCTCATAATCAATATATACTGTTAATGGCGCTCCTGCATTTATTCTTAAATCTTTTATACTATTCGGTTTAACGTTTTTTCCATAATAAACAAGATCAGTTTCGTTTTCTCTATTTGGAAAATCAAAAAGCATAATCGGTCTTCCTCCTAGTAAATCAAGTTTTACTTTATTAAGGACTGTTTTTTTTATCATAAAAAAAGCTTTAAAAAGTTTTTATTTAAGCCACTCAATAATATAATTTACTACAGTTTCTATATAGACTTCTTTAGTGAGTCCATGGTCAATATTTTCATCAACAATTAGTTTTTTTTGTTTTGAGCTTAATTGATTATAGAAAGTTTTTCCATGAGATGAGTCGACTTTATCGTCGTTTTCAGCAACTATTAGTAGAGAAGGTATTGTAATGAGTTGGGGTTTGAGAAACTTAAAATAAAAGTTCAAATTGTTTCTGGTGCTTTTAATAAATGGATAAAACAGCAACATAGATATTAGTATTTTTCTGAAGCGCCAGGCAACTCTTTTAAAGAAAAAGATAAAAGGATTGACAAAAATTGTCTTATTGATTCTAGAATTGCTTACGAGGTTTAAAATAGTCGACAGTCCTCCGATACTTGCTCCTATTATGATTATCTCTTTATATTTTTTAGAAAAGTATTCGGTTATTACGGTGATATTGTCTACTTCTTCAAAAAGATTGGGTTCAGTATTATCTGTAAAGTTAAATCTATAGACGTTGTATCTATCTTGTAATAATTCAGAAATCTTTTTGTAAACGTGAAGGTCTTTTGTATCTTTATATCCGTGACACAAAATAATTAGGTCTTTAGATTTTTCATTAACATGAAGGTTTCCGATTATTTTTTTGTTTTTGTTGTAAGTAATGTTTAGTTTTTTATTCATGCTTATAGTCAAAGATTTCCTTAATTCTTTTTTTGATATTTACTGGAAATTGAAAGTTATTGATTTCTTTTTTCTCCATCCAATGAAAGTCGACTAGATTTTTCTCTAGTCTAATATTAGAGTGTAGTGGGTAACAAAGGAAATGCTGGGCATGAAAGTAAAAGCTGTTACTTTCAAAGACATCTTCACCAATCCATTTGAAAGAGTTAATTCTGAGACCGACTTCCTCGAGAACCTCCCTTTTTAAACCGATGACAATTGGTTCGTTTGGTTCGATTTTTCCTCCGGGAATTGTCCAGAGGCCAGGGTCAACCCTTTCAAGAGGGGACTTCTTAACAATTAATAGCTTATTGTTTTTAATGACAAAGGCGCCGACTGCCAAGATGACGTGATATTTTTGAAGCATGGTTAAATTATAGCAAAAATACCCCTTCCCGCCTTAATTTTCGCACTTGGCTTTTCAGTTCTATTCGAACACGCCTCGTGCCAAAATTATTGGCGGGTGCGGGCAATTTTGTATATAAATTGTTAGTTAAAAATTGCCCTTGACACGTTAGCAGACGTGATGTATGATTGCTAATCAGGTACCATTCGGTACCTGATAAAATTTAACTATGGAGGATTTAACGCAGAGACAGGTAGACATTTTAAGAACAATCATCAAAGAGTATTCGGAAACTGGTGTTGCCGTTGGCAGCGAGATTCTGGAAAAAAAATACAAACTCGGCGTCTCTCCGGCCACCATCCGCAATGAAATGGTTGAGTTGGCAAAAAAGAGCTACCTCAAAAAAACCCATTTTTCTTCAGGAAGAGTCCCTTCTGCCAAAGGCTTTCGATTTTATATTAAACATCTGATGAAGCAGAAAGATCTATCGACGACTGACGAAGTCGCTTACAAAAACAGCATTTGGGATGAGAGAGCTGAAAGTCATCGCCTGCTTTCACAAGCTGTCAAGGTTCTTTCCCAGAGAACAGGACTTCTATCTCTTGTGACGACAAATGATGGAGATTTATATTATTCTGGAATGGCCAATTTATTGACGCAGCCGGAATTTTTGGATCTTAATTTGTCTCGAAGTTTGTTCAGCCGTCTGGACGAAGTCAATTTTTGGGAAAGAATTTTAGACGAATTTGTTGGAGTCGAAGATGAAATTAAATGCATGTTGGGAGAAGAAGATTTCCACGACGCTACTTTTGACGCTTGTGCCAGCGTTTGGGGAGAATTTGAAGGAAAAAAAATTAAAGGCATGATTGGGGTAGTTGGCTCAAAAAGAATGTATTATGATTTAATTATCCCCCAGATAAAATATTTTTCTAATCTAATTGAAACAATTGCCAAAGAGCAGAATTTATGAAAAAAGAAACAAAGAAACTAGAAATTGACGAATGGAAAAATAAATATTTAAGAGCCTTGGCAGACTATCAGAACTTTGAAAAAAGAGTCAGGGAAGAGAAGGATCAATTAATAAGAACCGCCAATTTAAATTTGATTTTAAAATTATTGCCTTTTCTTGATAATTTAGAGAAAGCAGAAGTTTTTGTCAAAGATCAAGGATTAAAAATGGCTAAAGATCATCTTTTTCAGATGTTAAAAGAAGTTGGAGTTGAAGAAATAGAAGTACTGAATAAACAATTTGATCCGGTTACAAGTGAGGCGATAGACATAGTTAAAGGGGACAAAGATGATGTGGTAGTGGAAGTATTAAGAAAGGGTTATAAATTAGGAGATAGGATTTTGAGAGTAGCACAAGTTAAAGTATCAAAAAAATTATAAATTTCAAAAAACAAATATGGCAAAAATAATCGGGATCGATCTAGGCACAACCAACTCATGTGTTGCAGTTATGGAGGGTGGAAAACCCAAAGTTATCTATTCAGCTGAAGGAAGGAATGTCATTCCGTCAGTAGTTGATCCTGTGAAAAGGATCGTTGGTGACGTGGCAAAAAGACAAACGGTAGTTAATCCGAAAAACACGATTTTCTCTATTAAAAGATTGATGGGAAGAAGATTTTCCGACGAGTCGGTTAAATACGATATGAAATGGCTTCCTTATAAGATAAAAGAAGGAAGGGACAATATGGCTGATGTCGAGATTGAAGGAAAGACCTATACTCCCCAGGAAATTTCCGCGATGATTTTACAAAAAATTAAGGCTGATGCCGAAGCCCACTTGGGTGAAAAAGTTGAAAAAGCTGTTATTACAGTCCCGGCTTATTTTGACGACGCCCAAAGACAAGCGACCAAACAAGCAGGTGAAATTGCCGGATTGGAAGTAGTAAGAATCATTAATGAACCGACAGCAGCCTCCCTCGCTTATGGTTTAGACAAAAAACACGCCCACACGATTGCCGTCTATGACTTGGGCGGCGGGACTTTTGATATCACGATTTTGGAATTGGGAGAAGGAGTCTTCCAGGTTAAGGCGACCAACGGCGATACCCATCTGGGAGGTGATGATTTTGATAAAGTTATTCTAGACTACTTTGCCGATGAGTTTAAAAAGGACAATGGGATCGATCTTCGTCACGACGCTCAAGCCTTGCAGCGCCTACGCGATGCCGCGGAGAAAGCCAAGATCGAGCTGTCCTCATCGATGCAGGCCGATGTCAACCTGCCGTTTGTCACCGTCAAAGACGGCCAGCCCTTGCACTTTGTCACAAAACTGACTCGAGCCAAACTAGAGTCTTTGGTGGGAGGATTAGTTGAAAAATCATTTGAACCAGTGAAAAAATGTCTCAAGGACGCAAAAGTTGACGTATCTAAAATTGACGAAATTGTTTTGGTCGGGGGCATGACAAGGATGCCTTTGGTTGTTTCCGAAGTCAAGAAATTTTTTGGAAAAGAACCAAATAAATCTGTTAATCCGGATGAAGTGGTGGCGGTCGGGGCGGCGGTACAAGCTGGAGTTTTAACCGGCGAGACCAAGGACGTCGTTTTACTCGACGTCACGCCTTTGACTTTGGGCGTGGAAACTTTAGGCGGCGTATTGACGCCCCTAATTAATAGAAACACCACAATTCCAACTGCCAAAACAGAAACGTTCTCGACAGCTGGAGACAATCAGACTCAGGTAGAGATTCACATTTTGCAGGGAGAGCGGCCGATGGCTCGAGACAATAAATCATTGGGCCGATTTATTCTCGACGGCATTCCGCCGGCGCCACGAGGCGTGCCTCAAATCGAGGTGACTTTTGACATCGATGCTTCTGGTATTTTGTCGGTTAACGCCAAAGACAAAGCCACTGGCAAATCACAAGGAATAAAAATCACCGGCTCAACTGGTTTGAATAAGGAGGAAATTGAAAAGATGAAAGAAGAAGCAGAGAAAAATGCCGAGAAAGACAAGGAAGAAAAAGAAAAAATCGAGGTAAGAAATAAGGCAGACAATATGATTTATGTGGCAGAGAAGTCCTTAAAAGATGCCGGAGATAAAGCACCAAAAGACGTCAAGGAAAATGTCGAAAAAAAGATTAAAGAGTTAAAGGAAACTCTCGGAAAAGGAACAAAAGAGGAAATCGAATCAAAGACAAAGGATCTGTCTGACGAGTTAGCCAAAATTGGCCAGGCGATGTACCAGAATCAAAAACCAGAAGGTGGAGAACAAAAAACAGAAGAAAAATCTGAAGATAAAAAATCCGCCTCCGCCAAGGCTTCGGCGGACAAGGGAAAAGTTGAAGAAGGAGAGGTTGTTAACTAAATTAACCTAATTAATCTAATTGGTCTAATTTCTAAAAAATGACCAAGTCCCAATGAACCAATTAATTGGTAAAATTGGTCATTGGGATTTTTTTAGGTTAATTAGAAATTAGTAATTAGAAATTTTTATGGATTATTACGAAACCCTTGGCGTATCCAAAAATGCCAGTGATCAAGAAATCAAAACTGCTTATCGAAAGCAGGCTTTAAAGTGGCACCCTGATCGTAATAAATCAACGGACGCGGCAGACAAATTCAAAGAGATCAACAAGGCTTTTGAAGTGTTGTCTAATCCTCAAAAGAAACAGATGTATGACCAGTACGGCGAAGCTGCTTTCCAAAGAGGCGGACCAGGAGCATCACCTGGTGGAGCAGGAGAACAGTACTATCAGCAAGGTCCGTTTAAAGTTTATACTAATTTTGGAGGTGAGGGAAACCCTTTTGAAAATATTGACTTTGGCGGATTTTCCGATCCTTTTGAAATTTTTGAGCAGTTTTTCGGTTTTCAGTCGCCATTTGGTGGGAGAAGACGTCAACAGCGTCGCGACGTTTATGAGGCGACTTTGACATTTGAGGAAGCAGTCAACGGCGTGAAAAAAGACGTTGTTGTCAAAGGAGAGACAAAGACTATCAAAATCCCTGCAGGAGTTGATGAAGGGATGAGAATTAGATTTTCCGATTTTGATTTGCTCCTTCATGTCAAACCGCACGCCTACTTTAAAAGACAAGGTCAGGATGTATATTTTGAAAAAGAAATCTCTTACTCATTGGCAGTATTGGGAGGAGCGGTTGAAGTGCCAACAGTCAACGGAATGGTGAAACTCAAAGTCAGACCGGGGACTCAATCTGGAACGACTGTTCGACTTCGCGGCCAGGGTGTCCCTCATCCCCAGTCTTATAATAAAGGCGATCAGTATGTAGTTTTTAAAATAAATACTCCATCGCGCGTTTCTTCTAAGGCGAAAAGGATTTTAGAAGAGTTAGAGACAGAAATTTAGAGGAATATTAAATAATTATTTTCTTCCTCGTAAAAGGTCATATTTACTCGGAGTAACTTTATAAATATTACCTAAAGGCCACTCGACGATTTCCCCGTATTCTTCTTTTGGAAATACGACTTTTCCTTCTACAGGTTCGAAGCTACGATTTAATACTTGTATAACCCTTGCAATGACTGATATATCAGTGAGCGTAGAATTCAATGTAACAAGATCGCCTAACTTAACGTATTTAGGTCGATGTAGTCGCCCTTTTATAATCATCAGAGTGAATAATACTAAAGTAATTAATAGTTGTCAAGAGGCGGAGAACATCGTAGAATTAAACTACGATTCTGGGACGCGTTCACTTTGTTCACTTGCCAGAATGACGTTAGTTGATATTATGAAAATTAGAACTTCATTAGAAAATTTAGAAAACTATAGAGTATATCTTAAAGTTGAAGAGGCAGTGTATGAGTTTTTTAAGAGGAAGGGATATCTTAAAGTTGATTTACCGGTTTTGTCACCTGCACTTATCCCTGAATCATATCTGGAAGTTTTTGAGACAGAATTTAGATTATCTTGGGAAAAAACCTGCCTGCCGGCAGGCAGGGAAAAGCTTTATCTGACTCCTTCGCCGGAATTATTTTTAAAAAGACTGTTAATGGCAGGAGTAGGTAATTGTTATTACTTAGGCAAGAGTTTCAGAAACAGTGAACCGAATTCGAGCTGGCACCAACCTGAATTTACGATGTTGGAGTTTTATAAACTAGGAGTTAATTATTTGGAAATGGCTGATGAAGTACTGGAGTTACTTTGTTTTATAGACAGTAAAGTCAAAAGGCAAAAATTAAAAGGCAAAAGTTCAAGTCAAAAGTTAAAATTTGACAGGTGGGAAAAGTATTCGGTGGGACAAGCTTTTGAAAAGTTTGCCGAAATATCTAAAAAAGAATTATTCGATGAAAAATTATTTATTAAAAAAATCAAAAATAAAGGATATAAAATAACAGGTGCCACATATGAAGATTTATTTTCACAGATATTGGCAGCAGAGATCGAGCCAAAATTAGGTAAAAATGGAAGAGCGACATTACTGTATGACTACCCCAAGCAGTTAGCTTCTTTAGCAAAGTTATCCAAAGACAGAAAGACCGCGGAGCGTTGCGAATTTTATATCGACGGACTGGAAGTCGGCGGTTTTTGCACAGAACTCAATGATTATAAAGAGCAGGAAAAAAGGTTTTTTTCACAAATGGTCAGTCATTCGATTGACAAAGGATTCATTGAAGCATTAAAATATGGTCTTCCGAATTGCACAGGAGCGGGGATAGGGTTTGAGAGATTAGTGATGACCTTAACTAATGTAAAATCAATTGATAAGTTAAAATTAATTAACATCAAATGAGAACTAATGCGGGAAACTTAAAAAAAGGCGAATTCGTTTATTATCAGGGAGAAGTCTGGCAGGTGCAAAAGGCTGATTTTTATTCGCCCGGCAAGGGATCGGCTCTGATGAAAGCGAGAATAAAAAATTTAGTATCGGGAAAAAATATCGAATACGCTTATAAGTCAAACGAGCAGGTCGAAGTTTTAGACGTCCAATCAATAGAGATGCAGTATTTATATCATGATAATGAAAATCTCTATTTTATGGACGAGAGGACGTATAATCAATTTTCCCTGCCTCTAAACATCGTCGGCGACGTTTATAAATTTTTTAAAGAAGGTGAGAAAATATATGTCTACCTTTATGATGATAAACCTCTTACTATCCGTCCGCCTTTGAGTGTCAGACTTAAGGTCGTCGAGGCCCAAGATGCCGTCAAAGGAGATACGGTGACTGGCGGATCCAAAAAAGCCATTAAAGTCGAGACGGGCGCCACTGTCTTAGTCCCGCTTTTTGTCAAAGTCGGCGAGACTATTTCCGTAAACCCCGAAACAGGCGAGTATACCGGGAGAGTATAATTGGGTATGACAACAGTCGGTGAGATTTTACAAAAAGAACGAATCAACAAAGGCCTAACCCTTCTTGACATCGAAAAAAAAATTAAAGTCAGAGAAAAATACCTTCGTGCAATTGAGGAAAACAAATGGGATTTTTTTTCCTCAAAGATCTACATAACAGGAATAATCAAGAATTATTCAAAGATGCTTGGTCTCGACGAGAAAAAGATTTCCGCTTTCTTCCGACGAGACTACGAAAAAAAAGACGAAGTTAGATTTAAAGGAAAAGTTTCTCAACGGTATTTGACTCCGGAAACGAGACAAGTTTTAAAACAGGGATTTATGATTCTTATTCTTTTTTTTGTCTTTTATTTTGGGTATCAGCTGAAGCTTTATTTTTCTCCGCCAAAATTGACAATTATAGCTCCTAAGGAAAGAAGCTTTTTCCGTGAAGACAGAGTAAAGATTATCGGAGAGACAGAAAAAGACGCCATGGTCGTGATTTCCGGAGCACGGGTCTATCAAAATAAAGAAGGCATTTTTGAGTATGATTTTCCGCTCCATGATGGGGAAAACAAATTGACTATTGAATTAACAGGTGCCAACGGAAGAAAGTCAAAAGTGGAAAAAGTATTTATAAAAAGGTCTAAATGACTTTTTTTAGGTCTTTAACGCTGTTTAAATTTTTACTCGAGAAAATTTTTCTGAACCCCAATCGTTTTCCTTCAGAGATAATTTTTTCTTCAAAATAAGTTTTTCTTATCTCGCCTAATAAACCGACTTCGCCAATAAATAATGTTGACGGAGAAAGGGGAATGTTTTTAAAGGAAGAAATTAAAGCGGCTATTAATCCTAAATCCGCGCTGGTGCTTTTTATCGAGACGCCACCGACAACGTTGACATAGATGTCAAAATTATCGAGTGTTAGATTTAAATTTTTTCTGACAACAGCCAGAAGAAGTAAAACTTTATTGTAGTCAAATCCTTTGACGACTCGTCTTGGAACCGGTAAAACCGTAGGGACGGCCAGAGTTTGGATTTCAAAAAAAAGGGGTCTTTGCCCTTCGGTGACACCGACGATGGCTTTTCCCGGTTCAAGCGATTTTTTTTCCTCCAAGAAAACCAGAGGGTTGCTGATTTCCTTTAATCCTTTTCCTGTCATTTCAAAGATGCCGATTTCATCGGTACCGCCGAAACGATTTTTCGAAGCCCTAATCAACCGGTAATTAGAAACCTTTTCTCCTTCAAAGTTAAGGACGCAGTCGACAAAGTGCTCGAGGCTTTTTGGCCCGGCGATTTCACCTTCTTTGGTAATGTGACCTATTAAAATTATGGTAACATTATTTCTTTTGGCAAAATTTACCAGCAATTTTGTTACCTCTTTTAGCTGACTGATACTGGCAGTGGCGCCTTCGATTTCTTTGGAGTAGATTGTTTGTACAGAGTCGATGACGATGATGTCGATTTCGTCTTTCATCTCTCTTGCCGATTCGATTATCCCTTCGACCTGAAGGTCACTTGAAAATAAAAATCGGTTTAGATCGACACCAAGTCTATCCGCCCGGTTTTTGACTTGTTCTCCTGATTCTTCGCCGGAGATATAAAGAGTCCGGATATTTTTTAGAGATTGGAGGATCAAAGTTGATTTGCCGATACCCGGCTCTCCTGTTAGAAGAATGACTTCCCCGGGAACAAAACCTCCTCCAAGCACTCGGTCAAATTCAAAAAGCCCTGTTTTAATTCTTGATTTTGCTTGGGTTTTGATTTTCTTGAGAGGCGTGACGGAAATTTTTTTAAGGGATTCTTTTTTACCCGCCGAAGGCCCGCTGTGCGGGCCGAAGTCGGGTCGTTCTGTTAAAGTATTCCATTTGCCACAGTCAGGACATTTGCCATACCATGAGGCTGAACCGAAGCCGCAATTTTTACAGACAAATAACGCCATAAAATTTCTAATTTCTAATTAACCTAATTGACCTAAAAAATATCCAAATCCCAATTGGGAACAATTGGTCATTATTTAGATTAATTAGAAATTAGGTTAATTAGGTCAATTTTCACATGCGCTCTACCGTCTTTATTCCCAGCAATTCCAGCCCTTTCTTTATAACATTCGCCGTTGTTTGGGTGATCAATAATCTTAATTCCTTTGTTTCTTTTTCGGCTTTGAGGATTGGATTTTTTTGATAGAAAAGATTGAATTGCGACGCTAACTCATAAAGATAAGTGGCGATGAAGTTGGGCGAATATTGTTCGGCGGATTTTAAAACAACTTCTGGAAACTGATAAAGTTTTCGTAATAGATTAGACTCACTTTCTGTCATTCTGGGGAGCGGAGCGACTCCAGAATCGTCGTTTAGATTCTGGACGCGGCCTTCGGCCTTGCCAGAATGACGACGGAGGACCGACTGGCAGCGGACGTAAGTATAAACGATATAAGGCGCAGAATTTCCATCGACAGCAATCGATTCGTCGATATCAAAATGAATTATGGTTTGCGTACTGTTTTTTAGAAATGAATATTTAGCCGACGCAACAGCAAGGGTTTCGGCAGTTTTTTCATCGCATTTAAATCTTTCTAAGATTTTAGTTTTTATTTGGTCGATTAGCCAGTTGGCCTCGATTATATTGCCTTCGCGGGAAGACATTTTACCTTCCTTAAGTTTTACCCATTCATAGATAAGATGATATTGCTTACCTTTATATTTTTTTTCGTTGATTAACTCTTCGACTTTAAAAGTGATTTTAAAAAAACTTGTTTGTTCTGGAGTGACGACGTGAATATTTTTATCTAGTTCTCCAAAATCATAAAATTCTTTTTCTGCTAATCCCATCTCTTTTCCCTCATAGGTGGGAAATCCAAGGGAGTTGATAAAGACTCTTATATCTAGTCCGTATTTTTTTCCGTTAAAAACGATCGCTCCCTGGCTTTTTTCAAGAACCCCTTTTTTATATATTTCTTTGGAAATTTCCAGACCTCTTTTTGTCACATCGCTTTCCAAATATAAACGGTCGAAATGACTGTAAACCCGTTTGTAAACCTCGTCAAAATAATCCAAGCTCCATTTCTTGGTTTCCTGCCAAAGCGGGAGAATTTCCGGGTCTTGATTATAAATCATTTTATTTATTTTGTTGATTTCCTCTTTAGCTTTTGGATTGTCGTAAGCTTTGGTTCCCTCGGTATACATCTTACCTATAAATTCAATCCTTTCCTGTAAATTATTTAATTTTTTAATTACGGATTGCGAATTACGGATTCCATACAAACATTTGGCTATATGTAAACCGATATCACCCTGATAGTTTGTTCGAATGACCTTATTTCCGACGGCTTCAAAAATTCTTACGATTGATTCACCGGTAGAAATGTTTCTCAAATGGCCGATATGAAAAAGTTTATGAGTATTTGGATGAGCAAACTCAACCATAATTTTTTTGTTTTTTCCTAGATGAAATGACGGAAATTCGAATTTATCTTCGTTTATTTTTTGAGCAAAGTCGAGAAGATTATTGTTACTTACCCAAAAATTTATAAATCCTGGTTTGACAATCTCAATTTTTTCGACAAATTCACTCTTTGGAAAATTCTTCTTAATTTCTTCTGCAATTTCCATGGGATTTTTTTTGAAAAGTTTTGTTAACTTTAGGGCCACTGAAGTGGAGTAATCACCAAATTGTGCATTGGTTGGTGGCTGAAGATCAATCAAGGAGTCATCCTTAATGCCGGATTTTTTTAGAGCCGTTTTTAAATTTTGAATAATTTTATTTTTAATCATGGTTACTATGATAGCAAAAAATAGGAATAAAGACTATTAAAACTCATCGGCGGTTAAAATACAGCAGATTTTATTAAATCTTTTGAGTTTATTTGCACCCGCCAATGCTGCTGCTGCTGTAAAATTAGATAGATATTTTTTTTTATGGAGTACTTTATAAGCCTTATTAATTTCTTTTTCGCTAACATTTATTATACCTCCGGCTGTTAGTTTTATTACCATTACGGCTTTTTGTAAGCTGAAACTCTCTTTAACATCGATAGAATGAGCTTTTGAATTTAGTATTTTTCCGTTTTTTTCCATTTTACCGCTTCTAAGACTTTTTCCGATAGGACCATTTTTTAGTTCAACTCCAAATATTTTGGGCACTTTTTTGACAAATCCTTGTTCTTTAGCTTCTAAAAATCCTTTATATATTCCCCAAAGAGAAGATCCGTTACCACAAGGAATAAGGATGGTTTCAAAATCAATTTTTGAGTCTATAATCTGCCAAGCTATAGTTTTAGATCCTTCTTGAGAGTAAGGGTTTATACCCGGAGTAATATTCCAAACGTTTTTATTTTTGTTATACAAAGCAAGTTTAAAAGTTTTTTCGTAGTCTTCTCCTTTTGGAGAATAAAGTTTTATTAGTGGAAAGTTAGCTTGTTTTTGAAAAAAATTAACAACATTTTTTCCACTTCCACCTGAAACGCATAATGTTTTTTTATAGCCTAGATAAGAAGCGACTTTCAAACCAACAAAAATATCTTTTTCCTTAATAGATTTACTTTCGTTTTCTCCCTCATTTTTTAGCCATATATTTTTATTAAATTTAGTTAAAGAACAGTTTTTGAAATCGTTATCTTTAAAAAGATGATAGGGCAAATAATTGTTATAGAGTTCTTTAATGTTAAGTAATTTATTTGAAGAGTATTCAACTGTTAACAAAGAATAAAATCCTTTGCAAGATATACAATTTAAACTTTTTTTAGGATTAGTTCTTCCACATTTAATGCAGATTAATTTTTGTTTAGTCATATTAATTTAAACTAACTTTTAGTCCTTGATCAGTGATCGATATGCCAATTATATTTAAATCTATTCCAAGAGAAGTGAGTACGGCTTTTAATTTTTCCTGCTGAGGCGCATAAAATCCTTCCAATACATTACAAACAGCAATATTTTTGCTTGGTAATTGGGGTAATCCTTCGTGACTTTCAAGTTCGCTATAGGTTTTAGTTTTGACAGGGAATTTTTCTTTTGAACTCTTTGATCGTTCAGCAGAAGAAACCTTTTCATTATATATTTTTAACATTTCTTGGTGAATATTTTTACCTGGAACATTACTATATAAATATTCAAGTTCTGGAAAAGCTTTATATAAACTCAATCCAACGTCAAAAATAACACAACCCAATTCAATCACGGGTTCGGTTATATCTTTTATAAACTCGACTTGGAGCTCGGTATCAGGAACATTAAATATTAATGCGTTTCCATTCATAGAAAAGCTTTCGGGCTGTTGAGATAAAAGTGTTACTATTGTAGCAACAGCAATTTCTCGGATAACAGGTGACGATTCAAAGATTAATTCTTCGGCGTCGTACCCCAAAGAATACATAAGATTTAGATAACTTACATAATCCAAACTATTTATCACATGGTCTTCATCGATTATCGGTTGTTTCTTGACATTGATTCCCATTTGCTCAAGTTGAGAGTATAATTTTGCCCCAATTGTTATACCTAATTTTTGTAAATTAGTCGGTTTTCGGTCGGCATGAATGTGACCAGCCTCTAAACTAACCACGTTTATTTTATTTGTTCTCAAAAATTTCACCACTTTACTAAGAGATTGGTCAATTCCGTCTTCATTTATTTCAACAACCTGCTTTTTTGTTGCTTTTCCTAAAATAATAGTAACAATTGGTTTTTTTTCGTGAGCAACTGTTAAAGCACTGGTTAGGTTAATTAACTGGTTTTTGTTTCCTGTGAGCACATTACAGACATCTGGAAATCTTGTAATAAAACGAGCTGTTTCTCCATGAACAATTGACAAAACATTTCCTGCTTCAGCGTCAATGTCAAAGGAAGTAACACTTGTTTTGTCAGGAGACCCAACAGGAACGTGATTATCTGAGTTAGAAATAATTGAAGTCCCAGCGTCTTGGGTTAACAAAAAGGCAAATCTACCGACTGTGTAACCTTTTATTTTTCTATTTCCGTGTTGATCAATATATTCTTGTGCAACAGCTATATTGTAATTTTCTGTAGACCAGCCTTTGGTAAAGGCATAGTATTCAAAAACTAAAAAGGCAAACTCGGCAGGAAACTTAGATAAAAGTTGTTCTAATAATTGGGCTTTTTCTTTATAATCCTGTTTTCCATTAGCCTTCGGATAACCTTTGTCCCGACCGGTAACAATCGCCGAGGCATAAGGATAATTTAATTGTCTTACAAAAGCATATCCATCGGTAGACTCAATCGACGTTTTTATATTTTTTTCAGGATTAACCAGTTTTGGTCCAATTTTTGATTCTTCCCAATACTCTTTTAGTAATGTCATCGTTCGTATTAAATTACCACAATTAGCTTCAATATCATCAAGCGTTCCTGGTATATGTTTTGATTTTTCTGTTATCTCCGAGAGTTCTTCCCAGCCTAGAATTCTCCAAAAGTGACTAAGCTCATTATGTAAAGATTCAGCAGGGGTGCCATTTATATCTCTAACTTCTCCAAATAATAATATAGAATTTACTTGAGCAATTAGTTGATCTATAGATAACTGGTTTGTGTTAGTAAAATGAGTTATAGTCGTTTTCAAAACGTCCTTTGGTAGCGGTTGGTCAGGTTTCGGTTGATGTAAAAACGATACTAATTCTAACTGCTTAACTAGACCTAGATATATTTTTTGTTTTTGTTGTGGTAATAACGTAGTTATTTGTGATTGATCGATACCAGTATAAGCGCCAATTAAAAGCGCATGTTTTAAGCTAAAGTTAAAATTAGATATTTCTGGTTTTTGTCGATCCATATTTTATCTGCCAAAATGTGTAAACTTCCAAGCATTCGGTGGCAATTTAATTGATATTTCACAAGCTGTTAAAAACAACGCCCCAAAAGCTATTAAGGCAATTTTTTTTAACGTTGTTTTAACTTTTTCTGTTTTAATTTGAAATTTTTTGTTTTCCATAGTTTTATTTAATTTTTTTAACGTCCTCCACCAGGTTCATAACTAGTTTCGACGGATTTATCAAATTTGAATGAAATATCTGCAGCTTGAACGTGAGCTTGAGGATCAACAATTTCATGTTGAGAACTGCTTTTGTAATATTTAACATGAATTTTGCGATACCAAGTAACGATTTTTTTACCCCAGTTCTTTGGAGGGGAAATCGTAGTCAATAAATTACAAGCTACTATTGCCCATACGCCTAACGGTTCAGGTGTAAAAGAATATCCTTCACCAAGCAACGCTTGAGGTGATAAATTCTTTTGATCTGCGTGAACGTGAATTAATAATACGTTTCCTTTCTTATGAACTCCTGGTTCCATATTTATTTTTTTAAATTTATAACCATAAAAAAACCGCCCTTTTTTCGGGCGGGGGATTGGTAATTTTTTTTACTCTTTAGGCCATAAAAATACTACCCTCCCCAAAGAGTCTCCTTGAAGACGAATTGGAAATGAATAGTATTTTCATAAGTTTATTGCAAACTTGGAATCATTATACTACAATTATTCCATATGTCAATCACTATAGATAAAAAAGGGAAACAAATTGCAGATCGCGGAGAGAAGATTTATTATCGAATCAAGCCATTAATAGAAAAAAAATACGACCCAAGCTATTATGTCACAATTGAAGTGAAAACGGGGAAATATTTTGTTGGAAAAACACCAATTGAGGCTATGAATAAGGCAGAAAAGAAATTTCCTAATACAACATTCTTTTTAGCTCAAGTAGGCAGACTCGCGGGTAGACTGATGAGTCTCTAATATGAATCCATATTTAGATATCCAGAAAAATCCTCATATTCAGGTAAAAGTTGACGGAAAAGAATCTTTCGTAATTGATTGTTTTATAGATACCGGATTTACTGGCGGGATTATTTTACCAATAAAATATAAAAATTACTTTCAGGATAAACCTAATTTTATGCAAAGATTTATATTGGCCGATGGTTCACTTATGCCGGTTGGACTATATAAAATTAGAGTTGGATACAAAAATATTAATAAAGTAGTAAGCGGGTTTTTTACAAAAAGCAAGGAGGCATTAATAGGAATAGAATTTTTAACAGGTCTCAGGTTTATTTTAGACCTAAAAAAATTTACGGTTAGCTTAGATTAAAGCGAGATTCTCTGGTAAAATTAAAAACTATATGTGGTTTTGGTATGCGACGTTTTCAGCTTTTGTTTCTTCAATATCTATAATTTTGAACAAAAAGGCTTTAAAGAATATTAATTCTTCATTAGTTTCATGGGCCTTGTTTGCTTTTTCCATTCCATTTTTAATCTATCCGTCATTTAAGGATGGTTTTCCAAAACTAAATTTTATGTTTTGGATCGGAACTTTTGGATCAGCAATATTATTTTCTTTCGCAAAAACCTTGGCCTTGAGATCGTTAAAAAACAGCCTTATGTCTGAAATTGTTCCTTTAGCCTTCTTTAGTGTTCTGTTTCAGTATATTTTCGGATTAATTTTTTTCTCTGAAGTTTTAAAAACTTTTTCTCTTATTGGTTTGTTGTTAATAATTATTGGAGGATATTTACTAAAAATTGAAGAAGCAAAAGAAGATTTCTTGAGGCCATTTAAACTGCTCTTAACTAATAAAAATGCATCATTTTATTTAATTGCCATGACGATGTTTGTTTTAAGTTCTGTTTTTGATAAATTTGCAATAATAAATATGTATCCGGCAAATCAGTCTCTTTATCTTTTATTTGGCAATATTATTTCAACAGTGATAATTAGTTTATATATGATAAAAAAAGACACTGTTTGGTTAAAAGATCTTAGATCGAACCTTGGAATTTTATTTATTAGCGGGATTGTTTATACAATATTATCTTTGTCGTATCTTTATGGAATCACAGACGGTTCTTTAGCTCTTGTTAGCGGAGTAAAGAAACTTGAAGTATTTTTCGTATTACTGTTAGGTTGGTTGATATTTGGTGATAAACCTAAAAAAGGAGTCTGGATAGGGAGTTTGATAATGCTTCTTGGGGTGATTTTGATTAAGGTGGGTTGAATTATTTTTTGAAGTGGAATACAATAATAATGATATGAAAAGCAAGCTGATGTTACTTCTTATTTTAATTCTTCTTTTTGCCGGTTTTGTCGTTGTCAGGTTTTTTATTTTGGACAAGCAAAACGCCTTCGGAAGACTGAAAATAATCTCATCGCCGACAGCGAGCGTTTTTATCAATAGTACCGCGGTGGGTAAAACTCCATACGAGGAAAAATACAAGGTCGGCGAGTACCTACTGAAATTAATTCCCGAAGGAACCGCGACGGAAACAGCTCCCTGGAATGGAAAAATTAATGTCTATAAAAATGCGTTGACTTATGTTAACCGAGAATTGGGATCTTCTGACGTATTTACCGCTGGAGAGATTTTTACGACGCAGAAAATGCCGGAGCCGCCAAAAAACAGTAACTTCGGCGAGATCTATGTCGAAACCGAACCTCAAGGGGCAATTGTCACCTTAGACAATGACGAAAAAGGCGTCGCGCCGCTCGTCCTTCAAGACGTCTTGAGAGGTGATCACGAACTATCAGTTTTTATGCCCGGGTTCTTTCGGAGGACTCAAAAGATCAATGTTGATTCCGGCTATCGTGTTAATGCGTCTTTTAAATTAGCTCTTGATCAAAGTCAGAAACAACTTGCCGACGTAGAAAAAGAAGCCACTCAAAGCGCCGTTGATTCGGGAAAGACTTTTGTTACCATCAATAGTAATCCTCAAGGTTGGTTGAGGGTTAGGGAGGATGCCTCGATTGACGCGACAGAATCAGCAAAAGTTAAAGTAGGAGAGAAGTTTGAGTTTTTAGAGGAAAAACCGGGCTGGTTTAAGATTAAGTTTAATGACAATAAAGATAGTCTAGTTGAGGGAAGTTTTACAGATGGTTGGGTGTCTTCGGAATACGCTACTAAGGAATAAAACAGTTAAGTCTTAAACGGTTAAAGTTTAAACAAACTTTTAAAACCTTAAACTGTTAAACATTTCTCTCTGTGTTTAATACTTAACCGTTTATAAGTTTTTTTAACTGTTTAATATTTAGGCTTAAGTTTCAAAAAATGGGTCTGAATTAACTACTTTAAATTGATATAATGCTCCAAAGTTAATATTTCATAATTTTAGTATGATTAAAGTATCC
>Ga0075760_104_pt1 | contig 81534 bp, 92 predicted proteins | sample RifGroC1_FD_67827 | JGI IMG/M metagenome (GOLD analysis project Ga0075760, IMG submission 67827) | Microgenomates (Roizmanbacteria) bacterium GW2011_GWC1_37_12 | reverse complement strand
AGGATACTTTAATCATACTAAAATTATGAAATATTAACTTTGGAGCATTATATCAATTTAAAGTAGTTAATTCAGACCCATTTTTTGAAACTTAAGCCATAATTGTATGTAATAGTTTCTTACAAATCTCAAAGGTTAACTTTCCTGGAGTCTTAACTGCACAACCATCGCAAAAAGTATCAACTGAGTCCAAAGAAACAATTTTGCCAGCTTTAAATGATTTAATCATGCAGTTACCTCCTTTTGCTTCAACACCAACAATCCTTATATTTTTGTTTTTTTCTTTTAGATAGACACTAACTCCGGAGATTAATCCGCCGCCGCCGATCGGCACCAACACATAATCAATATCTCCTTTTAATTGATCATAAACTTCTTTTGCAACTGTTCCCTGTCCGGCAATGACTTTTTCATCGTCAAAGGCCGGGACGTAAACTGCGCCTTTTCTCTGACTATATTTTTTTGCGGCTGCTACTGCTTCATCATAGGTATCGCCTTCCAACTTGATTTCGACCTGGCCATTACCAAAATACTTCACCCTTTCGACTTTTTGATTAGGAGTTGCTCGCGGCATAAAAATTACTCCTTTGACTTTCAGCTTATTGCAACTAAAGGCGACTCCTTGACCATGATTGCCAGCCGAAGCTGTTACTACTCTCAAGGATTTTTCCTTTTCAGTTAAACTCATCATTTTATTAAGAGCGCCTCTGATTTTATACGACCTCACCTCCTGCAGATCTTCGCGTTTCAAATAAATATTTGCCTGATAAAGATCAGACAGCCTTTGGGAAAACTGCAACGGCGTCTTTTTCACCGACCCTTCCAGATTTTTTACTGCTTCTTCTATCTGTTTAAATAAATTTTTCATAAATTGATTATTTACTATTTTCTGGCCTTAATTCTCTTACCTTTACTCCTGTCCTCCACATTTCTTTATTCCTTAATTTTGTCAGTTCTTTCTCCAACTGTTCTTTATAATTCTTCTGGCTGTTTTTCTTGATAACTCTTCTCGCCTCAGTCCCGTCGGCAACACTCTTATAAAGCTTTTCAAAAACAGGTTTGACGGCTTTGTTAAATCTATCCTTCCAATCAAACGCGCCTCTCTGGGCAGTTGTTGAGCAGTTGGCCAAAAGCCAGTCTGGTCCTTTTTCCGCCATCAAAGGGATCAGGCTCTCTGTTAACTCCTCAACTGTCTCGTTGAACGCCTCGCTTGGACTATGGCCTTTTTTTCTAAAAAATTCATACTGGGCTTCCATGATCCCGATTGTGGCTCCAAGCAAAACCCCCCGCTCGCCAACAAGATCAGAATAGACCTCTTTTTTAAAAGTTGTTTCAAAAAGATAACCTGATCCGACTCCAATTCCCATTGCCTTCACTCTCTCACTAGTCTTGCCAGTCGCATCCTGATAGATAGCGTAGGAAGAGTTGATTCCTTTTCCTGCCAAAAAATGTCTTCTCACCGTTCTTCCGGCTCCTTTTGGTGCCACTAAAATCACATCAACGTCTTTCGGCGGGACAATGCCGGTTTCTTTGAAAAAAGTGATTCCAAATCCGTGGGAAAAATAAAGGGCTTTGCCTTTTGTTAAATGTTTTTTAACAACCGGCCAAGCTGCCAGCTGTCCCGCATCGGACAAAAGATAACAGATAATCGTGCCTCTTTTCACCGCCTCCTCGACCTCAAAAAGATTCTTACCGGGTTTCCAACCGTCAGCCACTGCTTTATCCCAGCTCTTTGACGGCTTCCTCTGGCCAACAATGACATTAAAGCCATTGTCCCGCAGATTCATTCCTTGGGCTGGACCTTGCACCCCATAACCAATGATGGCAACTATCTCATATGATAAAACTTGACGCGCTTTTTTCAATGGAAACTCATCGCGTGTGACTACGTTTTCCTTGACTCCTCCAAAATCTATTTTCATATTTCTCTTCTCTGTCATTCCGAGTTCCGCGAAGCGGGACGAGGAATCTAGAACTTATAATTTGGCTTTGTGATACTTAATGTCAATAACTTCAATAATCTTATCTATCTGCTTTACCACTGTATCAACAATCTTTTCCTCAATATCAGCCGTAAAAAATATCTTGGAAATCCCGTCGCCTTTGACAGCATAGGCATTGATCCTTTCGATGTTGATTTTTCTTTTTGTCAATAAACCGGCAATTCTATAAAGAACACCATGTCTATTTTCGACAATAATATCAACAGTAAATCTACTCATATTATTCAAGACGAACATCGTCAACAGACGTTCCAGTAGCCACCATGGGAAAAATATTATCTTCTTTCTCCACTTTAACTTCTAATAAATATGGGCCTTGAAAATTGATAAATCTGTCCAAAGCTATCTCAAGTTTTTTTCTTTCCATAACTTGTTCACCTTTAATTCCATAAGATTTGGCAATATTTATAAAATCGGGATTTTGCATATGGGTAAAAGAGTAACGTTTTTCGAAAAATAGCTGCTGCCATTGACGTACCATTCCCAGATATTCGTTGTTCAAAAGTAATATTTTAATCGGCATTTTTTCTTGCATGATCGTCCCCAGTTCCTGGATGGTCATTTGAAAACCACCGTCACCAATGACGGCAAAAACCAATCTTTTTGGAGCGCCAACTTTGGCTCCCATGGTTGCCGGCAAAGCAAAACCCATCGTCCCCAGCCCGCCGGAAGTGATATAACTATCAGGATTTTTATATTTGTAATAACGGGCGGAAAACATCTGATTTTGCCCGACGTCGGCGACGATTACTGCTTCGTTTTTTGTTTTTTCAGATAAAAGTGACAAAACCACATTCATAGTGATTTTATTTTTATTTTTTTGTTGTCTAATTTTTTCAAATTCCAATTCTTTTTTGTCTAGTTCTTTGAAATCTCCCAGCCATTCATCGTGATTATTTTTTTTGAGATAGGGCATAAGACTTTTTAAAACATCCTTGACATTTCCAAGTAAAGGAAAGTGGGCCCGAACATTTTTATGATGTTCGCTTTCATCAATGTCAATATGAATAACTTTTGCTTTCGGAACATACTCAGACAGTTTTCCGGTCACACGGTCATCAAAACGCATGCCAACGGCCAAGATAACATCAGCACTGTTAGTCAATTTGTTTGGTGAGTAGTTACCGTGCATTCCAATCATGCCCACATAAAGGGGATGATCAAAAGGAATCGATGAAAGGCCATGGAGGGTGGAGGCGGCTACCATTCCTGTTTTTTCAATCACTTGTAAAACTTCTTTTTCTGCTTTGGAAATCAATACTCCGTGACCGACCAACATTAAAGGTTTTTTTGCCTTGTTGATAATTTCAGCCGCTTTTTTTATATCTCCGCTGTTAAATTTATTGACTGTTTTTAATTTTTTGACATAAAAATTTTTAGGATATTTAAATTCAGCTTTTTCAAATTGGGCGTTTTTGGTGATATCGATGACAACCGGTCCAGGTCGGCCATGACTAGCGATATAAAAAGCTTTAGCGATGGCTTCAGGAATTTCTTCAGCGTGGGTTAGTTGGCAGTTCCACTTGGTGATCGGTGTTGTTATACCCACAACGTCGGCTTCTTGAAATGCGTCGCTGCCTAAAAATTCCGCAGCCACCTGGCCGGTGATGCAAACCATTGGTACAGAGTCCATCATCGCGTCGGCAATACCTGTGACAAGATTAGTCGCCCCAGGTCCCGAAGTTACCAGACAAACTCCGGGCTTTCCAGTTACCCGGGCATAACCCTCGGCTGCGTGAGCGGCCCCCTGTTCATGGCGTACCAAAATATGACGGAATTTTTTTCCATAGAAATATAGAGCATCATAGATGGGCATATTAGCTCCACCCGGATAGCCAAAAATCACTTCAACCTTTTCTTGTAAAAGTGATCTCATCAATATTTCCGCTCCAGTATATTTCATAGGCTATTTTTAATAACTTTTGCTAATCTTTTTACTGCCGTATCGATTTGTTCTTCATTAACATTAGTAAAGTTCAGTCTCATGGTGTTTTTTCCCTCACCTTGCTTGGTAAAAAAATAGGTGCCCGGAACATAGGCAATATTATTTTTAATTGCTTGCCAATAAAGTTTTACTGAATCAAAATTTTTCGGCCCGGTGACCCAAACAAACATTCCTCCTTCAGGACGAGTCCAGAAGAAACCAGATGGAAGATATTTTTCCAAAGCTTCAAACATCGCTTCTTGACGAAACCTATATATCTTTAAAATATTAGGGAGATGTCTTTTTAAATCCCCTGTTTTCAAATATTCAGCTGCCAGATATTGACCATAACTTGAAGTATGAAGATCAACTGACTGTTTGGCAACTACCATCAGATCGGCTAATTTTTTTGGAGCAGCATAAAACCCTATTCTAAGTCCTGGAGCCAAGACTTTGGAAAAAGTACAAAGATAGATAGTGTTTTCAGGCACTAAAGTCTGAATCGGATCAATTGGTTTACCACGGTAGCGAAGACTGTTATAAGGATCATCTTCCACCAAAAGTACATGATATTTTTTAATAATCTTGGCGATCTTTTTTCTTCTTCCCCAGGTAATGGTTCTTCCAGTTGGATTCTGAAACGTCGGCACCAAATAAACAAACTTCACTTTTTTGTTTTTCAGAATTTTTTCCAGGGATTCAGGGATAACACCATCATAGTCTGTTTTAATTTCTTCATAGATAGGGCCATATGAAGTAAAGGCGTCAATGGCTCCGATGTAGGTCGGCGACTCAACTGCAATCTTATCACCTTCATTAATAAATATTTTTCCTAAGGTATCAAGCCCGCCTTGGCTACCGGAAGTGATTCCAATGTTTTCAGAGGTTACTTTCATCTTCCGCTCTTCCAACCACTTAGCAATTTCTCCACGAAGGACTAGGACTCCATTAGTTGGGCCATACTGTAAAGAAACACTACGATGTTTTTTTAGAACGAGATTATTAAGAGCAGAAATGATTTTAAAAGGAAAGGCTTCTGGAGCCGGTAGTCCTCCGGCCATAGAAATAATTTCCGGCTTAGCAGTAACTCTCAAAAGCTCACTCAAGGCACTATACTCCATCACCTTGATTCGTTTTGATTTTAGTTTATTGAGATTCATAATTTTCAGCCTAAAAAAAACGCCCTTTCTCGGGCGGGGTGTTTATTAATTTTTATTATCAACAACATCCGCCCGGTTTCGGGTCAAGAATAATGCTGACGATAACCAATTTATTGATTTTCATAAATTTAGTAAATATAATAACAAATTCTTTTTTAATTTGCAAATGAAAACTTGGTAATTTAATTAATCCTTCTTATCTGCACTGTTTCTACATATTCTTTACCGGCGAGTATGTCTGAGACAATAACAACTTGGTCGTTTTTTTTGAAGAGATGTTTATTTTTCAAAACCTCAACTGCTCTTTGTATAGTATGTTCTGGGTTGTTGGAGAACTTAACTCTAAAAGAAGCGACTCCCCAATAGAGGTTTAGTCTTCTTCGTACCGAAGTCATATTGGTGAAAGCATATATGGAAGAGTTGGGTCTACATTTTGAGACAAGAGTTCCCATATAACCTCTTCTTGTAAAAACCAAAATCGCCGCACTATTAAGATTGTTTGCCAAAATGGAAGCGCTTCTGGCAACCTCTGTTTTAGGATCAGAGGTCACGGCAATATTTATTTCTTTATCCTCAAAAACTCTTTTTTCTATTCTTTCGGCGACCGTACTCATAACCGATACTGCCTTATATGGATAAAGGCCAACGGCGGTTTCTCCAGACAACATGATGGCATCTGCTTTTTGTCTCACTGCCAAAAATATGTCTGTTACTTCCGCCCTGGTTGGGGTAGGATTTTCAATCATAGACTCTAAAAGATGAGTGGCAACTATAACTGGTTTTCCAGATGCTAAGCATTGACTGACAATTTCTTCTTGAATCAAAGGAACTTCTTCAATTGGCAACTCAGCCCCGAGATCTCCTCTGGCAACCATGACTCCGTCGGAGCTTTCAATAATTTCGTCGATATAGGGAATTGATTGGGCGCTTTCTATTTTGGCGATTACATCTATTGGTGCTTTTTGCTTTTTTAGATATGTTTTTACTTCTTCAATTGTTGCCCTGTTTTTTACAAATGACAAAGCTATAAAATCAAATCCCTCTTTAATGCCAAATTTTATGTCCTCCCAGTCTTTTTTGGTGATTGTTGGTAATCTGGCGCTTTTTCCTCTTATGTTTAGATGTCTCCTAGACGTCAAGGTGCCACCATCAAGACATTCGCAAACAGCGTCATTTTTGGTTTTATTTTTAACACGGAAGCTTATCATTCCTCCATCTATCAGAATAATGTCGTCTATTTTTATATCGTCGATAAAACCGTCGTAGTTTACTTCAACTGTATTCTGTTGATATTTAGCTTGTCGACTGATCGTAAAGTTGAATATATCTCCTTTTTTTAGAATGAGTTGATGTTTAAGGTCTCCTGTTCTTACCTCTGGACCTTTTGTATCCATAAGGATCGATAAAGAATATTTTCCTTTGGAGTTAATGGATTTTATTGCCTTGATTACCTGACTATGCCAGATATGATCTCCATGAGACATATTAAGCCTGACTACATTCATGCCTAATTCTGCCAACCTTAGAAGGCTTTTATAATCTTGAGTGTTTGGTCCTATAGTACAGATAATTTTAGTTCTTCGCATATTTTAGCTTTAAAATAAAAAAACCGCCTTTCGGCGGGTCCTTGTCTTAATTGATTTTTATCAATTATTACATGACACCGCCGTAAGCGGAGTAATAAGGACAACAATTGACAAAACCTGATTTTTCATAAGATAAGCAACAATGATAGCAGAACTTTTTTTATTTTGCAAATGAAATTGTTGATATAATAATTTATTACATTTTTTAAAATAAATTGAAAAAGAAGTATTTGAAAAAAATTAAAGAGAATTTTAAAAAAAGACATTTATCTGAAATCATACTTTCAAATAGTAATAAAATAATTTATGTATATAACGACGATCTAAAAACAAAGCAAACAGAAATAGTTAGCGTTTCATTGAATATAAAAATATTGGATAATTGGGTTACGATTTTGTACTATGATAATCACCATGAAGGATTATTGCATCGTCATAATAAGATTTCATATGACAATGAGGCTAATATAGTTGACAATGAGGGTGTTAAGAAAAAAGGCGATTGGAAAAAACTTCTGCATTGGGCAATAGAAGATATTAAAAATAATTATATTTATTACAAGAAAAAATTTCTTTATAGAAATAGATTTTTACTAAAAGATATAAAAGTTGAAAAATTTTAAAAAATTTTAACAGTTGTAATTTTAGCGTAAATATATTACATTTTTATTATAAACAAGTTATAATATCAACCTATGAGTAAAGCTCAACAGTTCAAGCTAAATGTAAATTTATCTGATAGATTAGCTAATTATTTAATAACACAACCAGATATACTTAAGAAATATTCTGGGTGTTCGTATATTGTTTTTTCTTATAAAAATGAAGAGCTTAATAAATTAAATATTAAATTGATTCCGGGATTGAAACTAGAGGGAAAAACTGTGGTTAGAGCACAAGAAACAAGTAATCCAGACAATCCTTGGATTTTAACTCCTATATATAATTAGAAAATAATAACAATGAAAATAGTAATACTTCAACCGTTGGCGATTGATAAATCTCAATTAGATGTTTTTATTAAAACTCTATCTGATAAAGGCCATGAACTGACTTCTTTTGATACATTACCAAAGGATAAGAAAGAAGCAATTGAAAGAGCTAAAAATGCAGAAATATTAATGTTAGTTAATTATCCTTTTGATAAAGAATCGATAAAATCATGTCCCAATATTAAAATGATTTCAGTCGCTTTTACAGGATTTGACCATGTCGATACTGAAGAATGTAAAAAAAGAAATATTGTTGTTTGTAATGCGGCCGGTTATGCAACTAATTCTGTTGCTGAATTAACTTTTGGTTTAATAATTTCTCTATTAAGAAATATTCCAAAATGTAACGAAGTTATTAGGGTTGGTGGAACAAGACAAGGATTAATTGGCAACGATCTTTATGGAAAAACTCTGGGGATTGTTGGAACAGGAACGATTGGTTTGAGAGTGGCTGAAATTGGAAAGGCGTTTGGTTGCAAGTTGCTTGGGTATAGCCATAGTGAAAGAAAAGAAGCCACTCAATTAGGATTGAAATATACTGACTTAAAAACATTATTGTCAGGAAGTGACATAATTACAGTTCACTCTCCATTAAATAGTGAAACTAAAGATTTGATAAGTTGGGATGAATTTAAATTAGTGAAATCAACCGTATTCGTAATCCAAACGTCTAGAGGGGGAACGATTAATAAAGAGGCATTTACTGATGCATTAAATACAAAAAAAATTGCTGGTGGTGGGATTGATGTGTTTGTTCAAGAACCACCAGTTTCACTAGATAACCAGTTATTAAAAACAACTAATTCAGTCATGTCTCCCCATGTAGCCTTTGCAACCAAAGAAGCTTTAGTAAGAAGGGCGGAAATTGCATTTAATAATGTCAGCGGTTGGATTAACGGGAAAGTACAAAACAAGGTTTGTTAATATCAGTCCAAATTCATCTCCAAAGAGAAAATTTCCTGGTTAGTTCATTAACTTGGCTGATTTCTCCAAACAGACATATTCCGTAATATTCAAGCTCCGCTTCCGGAGTTTCTTTAGTTCTTTGTTGTTGTTCAACATAAGTTCCAACCGTCATAGTCGAGGTAAAATCGACAAAATGAATATTCTTTTCGATTAAAAAATTTCTTAAAACTCTAATCTTATTAGAATTGTCAGCAGCAAGAATAATAAATGGATTATCAGAAATGTTTTTATGATTTCCGCCGTCGCGGTCGAAATAACTGTCAAAACGCATTTCAGGAATATTAGGATAATTAGCTGATAAACCGGCCGCCATATGACCCAAGGCATTCATCAAATTTGGAACGGGAATCTTTTTATTCAAGACAGCAACAAACTTATGTGTGAAAGATTTAAATGTTTGATCCATAAGGTAATTTTAGTCTGGATTCCCGCCTCCGCGGGAATGACAGAAAAAGTATTAAATAAAATTAATAATAGCGTTTCCCAAGTCTGATGTCGATAGAGGATCTTTGTCAACGATGTCTTTTGTTCCTAAACCATTATTTAATGTTTTTTCGACAGCGTTATAAACCGCTTGGCTTTCTTTTTTTAGTCCGAAACTATAGTCTAACATCATAGCCGTCGATAAAATTGAACCGATTGGATTTGCGGTATTTTTTCCGGTTGCTTTCGGATATGAACCATGGATTGGTTCGTAAAGCGCTATTTTATCACCAATGGAAGTAGATGGTAGCATACCGATTGATCCGGTAATAACCGAAGCCTCATCAGGTAAAATATCTCCAAACATATTTTCGGTAAGTATTACATCAAACTGTCGAGGATTTTTAATTATCTGCATGGCGGCGTTATCAACAAACATGTATTCAATGGTTATGGGTGATGAGTTATTAGTCATTTGGTCTTGAACAGTTTCGCGCCATAATCTAGAAGTTTCTAAAACGTTAGCTTTATCAACAACAGTAATTTTACGATTCCGCTTCATTGCTAGATCAAAAGCGATTTTTGCAACCCTAATAATTTCTTTTCTTGAGTAAGTTGAAGTGTCAAAAGCTTCTTCTCCGTTTTTTCGTCTTCCTCTGGGCTTTCCAAAATAAATTCCACCGGTTAATTCCCGGACAAATATAAAATCAACGCCTTTGATAATTTCGGGTTTTAATGGTGATTGATTAATAAGAAAGGGGAAAGTTTTAATTGGGCGTAAATTAACATAAAGATCCAAAGATTTTCTCATTTTTAATAATCCTTGTTCCGGTCTTACTTTCGCTTTGGGATCATTATCATATTTTGGATCACCGATGGCTCCAAATAAAACTGCGTCAGATTTTAAACATAGTTGATGAGTTTCGTCTGGATAAGGAGTACCAGTTTTATCAATTGCAATGGCTCCGATCAAACCCTCTTTGAAAATAAACTTGTGATTAAATTTTTCCGCAATTTTTTCCAAAACTTTGACGGCTTCCATTGTCACCTCTGGTCCGACCCCATCTCCCGGTAGAACTGCAATATTTTTTTTCATAAGTATTTTCTTGGGTCAACTATTTCACCTGCAACTGCCGCGGCTGTAACCGTCACCGGCGACGCTAAGAATATCCGGGCCTCGCGCGACCCCATCCTACCGATATAATTTCTGTTTGATGAGGAGATCATTTGCGCTCCTCTTCCAACCACTCCCATATGCTTGCCAAAACATGGGCCGCAGTTTGACGATTCGATGTTGGCTCCGGCGTCGGCAAATATTTGCAAAATTCCATCTTTCATCAATCGGTTATAGACCTTTCGCGAAGCGGGAATAACGACAAAGTTGACGTTTCGGTGAACCTTCTTTCCTTTTATTATTTTTGCTGCTTCGATAAAATCCTCATAGCGACCATTAGTACAAGCACCTAAAAAAGCATCGGTAATTTTTAATGATTCTACTGGTACAAAATCCATTGATTTGCTTTTCTGGCTTTTTTTCATGTATAAATCCATTTGGGAAACAAAAGTGATATTCCCCTGCTTGTGAGGAAAAGCCACGCAAGGCTCAAGACTGGATAGATCGATATCAACGACTTTTTCGTATAGACAATCTTTATCAGGATAATAAAATTTGTAAGGGAATTTATTTTTATTTTTCAGGTATTTTTCCAGTTCTTCATCAGGCTCAAAAATGGCAGTTCTCGCACCCATCTCCACCCCCATATTGGCAATAGTAATTCTCTGCTCAAGAGAAATGTTTTTCAAACCCGGACCACCAAATTCAATGATTTTTTTTGACGCACCGTCAACCCCAAGTTTCCCAATTAGATACAAGATTAGATCTTTTCCATAAACACCTTTTTTGAATTTTCCTTTCAGATTAAATCTAATAGTTTTTGGTATTTCGAAGTCATATATAAATCCCGTAGACATGGCATAAGTTGCATCGCTCGTTCCTACACCAAAAGCCAAAGTATTTAAAGCCCCGTTTGTATCAGTATGTGAATCGGTTCCCAAAACTATTTCACCTGGGACAATATAACCGTCTTCAATCAAGACAACATGTTCGATGCCGTCACCTTCTTTATAACATTTTGTTCCCTGTTCACGGGAAAATTTCTCCATCAGATCGATTCCTTCAGAAACGGCCACCGACGAAGACGGGACTGTATGATCAGGAATAAAAAATATCCGTTTCGGATCAAAAACCTTAACCCTTTTGTTGTATTTAGCAAATACATCAGAAAATTTATTTTTAAAATCCTGAATAGCCGGTTGTCCGATCACCTCGTTAAAAAATAAAATATCGATAGGAAGATCCAGTTTTTCTCCGGGAAAGACCGGCCGGCCAACATGATCGGAAATGATTTTTTCCACAATTGTTTGATTTTTACTCGGCTTTAGACTATTCTGCCAATCTGATTCTAACCTCCGCGGTTGTTTTTGGCTCAGTAGGGCACCCAAATGTGATCTTGTTTTTCCTAATTTTCCACCCAAAGAGAAGCTTTTTATATCTTCAGGTGGATTTTTTATTTTATATTTCTTTCCGTCAAATTGAACAATTTTGTTATCAAAATCAATAATTATTTTTTGCTTAATTTTATATTCCGTAATATCATCAACAATGATTGCCGGAAGGCCATTGTTTAAGCAATTTCGGTAGAAGATATCAGGATATGATAGGGCAATAATTGCTTTAATATTATTTTCCTGTAAAGTATAGACTGCCTGTTCGCGGGAGGACCCGCAACCAAAGTTCTTTCCGGCAACGATAATATTGTTTTCATCCTTTTTACATCTAAAAACAAAATCTTTATCGTAATTATCAAAAGCATATTTTTCAAAATAACTTCTATCAGTTGATTCCTGCAAAGTCCAAGCGGGAATAATATCATCGGTGTTGATGTCTTTGGGAAAAATAGACGTGATTTTTCCTATAATTTTGTTTGTCATAAGTTATTTTGAATCATTAAAATTCTTAAATCTTGATCGTTAATCTCTTTTTTTTCATCAGCTAAATTCAAAAATTTTTTATAAATAATATTTAGATGTTCTTGCTTGATTTCATATTTAAGATTTCTCAACCGATATTTTAAGGCTGCACGTCCTGACCTAGCGGTTAAAACAATTTTTGATTTATCAATACCGACGTCTTTTGGATCAATAATTTCATAATTTTCCCTCTGTTTGATTATGCCATCCTGGTGAATACCTGATGAATGAGCAAAGGCATTAGCGCCAACAATAGCCTTGTTTTTTTGTATTGGCATGTTCATCATTTTTGATACCTTTTGACTGATGTCATAAATTTTTTTAGTATTGATACCTGTTTCCAAATCTAACTTCTTGTGTGTTTTTAAAATCATGGTGATTTCTTCTAAAGAAGTATTGCCAGCTCGTTCCCCTATACCATTGACTGTCACCTCTGCCTGTCTGGCTCCATTGATAAGACCAGAAATAGTATTGGCAGTCGCCATTCCTAAATCATTATGACAATGAACTGAAATAATTGCCTTATGAATGTTTTTTACGTTTTCGAACAAGTATTTAATTTTACCCCCAAAATCCTGCGGCAGACAGTAGCCGGTCGTATCGGGAATATTGACAACCGTTGCCCCGGCTTTTATTATTTCTTCAACCATTTTCGCTAAAAATTCTTTGTCTGCCCGGCCGGCATCTTCGGCATAAAACTCAACATCATCAACAAATTTTTTGGCGTATTTAACTGCCCAGACTGCTTGCTCCAAAACTTTTTCTCGGGTGGACTTGAATTTATATTGAATATGGGTGTCTGATGAGCCAATACCCGTATGGATTCTTTTTTTCTTGGCATATTTTAAGGATTCTACTGCTGCCTCTATGTCTTCTTTTTTTGCTCTGGTCAGAGCGCAAACTATTGGATTTTTAACAGCTTTTGATATTTCAATAACAGAATTAAAGTCTCCAGGCGATGAAATTGGAAATCCTGCCTCAATCACGTCAACCCCAAGTTTTTCTAACTCTTTGGCAATGATAACTTTTTCCTCTGTGTTCAACTGACACCCCGGAACTTGTTCTCCGTCGCGTAAAGTTGTATCAAAAATATAAACTTTATTTTCCATATTTTATTTTTTTAAACCAAAAAAAATCCCCGCCTAGGCGGGGTTATAATTTTTTTCTTCTATATTAACGTCCCCACCTGTTAAGGTTGGTAAGGTTAAGAAGAAGATTTAATGACAAATTTTTTATCATTGTAATATTATACATTACCAAAAAAAAATTTGTTTGCAAATAAATTAAATCAGCTTGTCTTTAGCAAGACTATAAAAACTATCTTTAGTAATTATCAAGTGATCAATCACTTTTATTCCTAAAATATTTCCCGCAGCGACTAAGTCTTTGGTAATTTTTAGATCATCTTCCGACGGGGTTAATTCTCCTGAAGGATGGTTGTGACAGATAATTATCTGAGCGGCGTGGCGCTTGATGGCAGCTTCAAATGTCTCCCGAGGATGAATCAAATTGCTGTTTAAAGTTCCCACCGAAACCGTATCAATACCAATGATTTTATTGCGGTTATCCAGAGAAGTGACTAACAGATGCTCCTTGTTGTAATTGACGATTTTCGAGCGAATCTGTTGATAAATATTTTCCGGTGAAATATTTTTTGTTGTTTTTAGATTCCTTTTTCCAAGGGAATGGCCCGACTGCAGACGGCGGCCCATCTCAAAACAGGCTTTAATTTGACAGGCTTTTGCCAACCCCAATCCTTTAACCGTTTTTAAATCCTCAACTGACGCCTCTGATAAATTTTCCAAAGAACCAAATTTCGATAATAATTTTTGAGAGATATTCATCACCGGCTCACCTCTTGTTCCGCGGCCAAAAATTAAAGCCAATAATTCTTGAAGAGATAAAACTTCTACACCATACTTAATGAGGCGTTCCCGCGGCCGTTCATCGGCTGGTAAATCATGAAGTGTTGGCATATTAAATTAACCTTTTATTTCTAAAAGCAAAGCCCGATGGTGTTTTGAGGTATTGTTCGAATTTAAGAGCTCTTAATTTGTTTTCAAAGGCTGCGTAAAAGATTAATTTTATTGGTCTAAAATTCTTTGTTTGTGAAACACTTCCAATAATATGATCTTTGATTCTATTTTTCAAATCAGAAGAAAATCCTATATATTTTGCTTTATTTTTAAGTTCAATTATATATGTATAATACATAAAAAAAGTTTAAGGCATAAAAATAGATTTGTCTGTAGACTATACGCTACAAAATAGAATATTTAGAGCTCCACTTCGTTCCATTTAATACGAATGGCCATACTAGGAACTACGTTAGGGACACACTTCGCATAAAGATTCTAAAATATTGATATAAATAGTGGCTGTGCCACTACGTAGCTCTTTACTGAAAGTAAAGAGCGAAGTGTGGACCTACGGGGAATTGAACCCCGCTCTTGCCCATGCCATGGGCACGTTCTACCGATGAACCATAGGCCCGGAACGAAAGTATTATAGAATATTACTAGTGATATTTAAAGACAGAAAAGAAGCGGGAGAAAAATTAGCTAAAGTTCTTCTCAAAAAAAAATTAAAATCCTCTGTCGTCATTTCGCTTCTTCGCGGAGGTATTATTGTTGGCCAGGAAGTTTCTAAAAAATTAAAAATTCCTCATCTTCCTTTAGCAGTTGCAAAAATCCCTGCACCTTCTCAATCGGAACTAGCAATTGGCGCCTTGTGTTTTGATTTTACTTATCTTGATCCAAAGTTGATTAATTCGCTTAATATCGACCGGGAAACGTCAAAAAAACAAATCTTGATTGCCAAAGAAAAATTCCGTTCTTATTTAAAAAGGTTCGGTTTAAAAAAATCAAACTATAGATTGAAAAACAAAGTGGTGATTTTGGTCGACGACGGCGTCGCCACCGGTTCAACTGTCAAAGCCGCTCTATTATTCGTCAAAAGCTTAAAACCTCATAAGATTATTTTAGCAACTCCTATTGCACCAGATGATTTTGAAAATCCCGGCTTTGATGAAGTAGTTATTATCCACCGCGACCCATCATTTTCTTCTGTGTCACAGTTTTATAAAGAATTTCCACAAATCAAAGATGATGAGGTGGGAAAAATTTTTTCACTAAAATAAGTTATACTAAAAATATGGACCAGCATCCAATCCCTAGGCAGATCACCACCTTTGAATTCAAACTTGTTGGTTTTTTAACCATCAAACAGTTTGTCTATCTTGTTATTTTTGTCGCTCTTGGCTTAGCTATCTATGGATTGACGCCAATTCCCGTCTTAAATGTTATGCTTGGCGTCTTAACGGCCTCAATCGGCGCTGCTTTTGCCTTTATACCTATAAATGATAGACCAATGGAAGTCTGGATCAAAAATCTGATAAAAAGATTAGTCTCTCCGACCCAATATAGTTTTCAAAAACAAAACAAGCCTGTTCATTTTTTGCAAGATTCTGTCCTTGCATCCAATCCTCATCAAGTGACAGCCCACATTGATTCTCGAAAAAAATTGAGCAACTACTTAGGAAAAAACGTCCAAGCAGAAACAACAAAAAAACAAAGCATTAACGACCTTTTGTCAAATCCCATTAGTTTCTTTGGTAAAAAACCTCCTGCCCAACAACCAATAACCAAACGTCAAGTAGTAATCACTTCTCCAAATCATCCTTTTCTTACCGGAACAGTCAAAAACCACAAACTCACCCCAATTGGCGCGATTTTAATTTATGTAAAAAAAACCGTCGATGCCGAACCAATAAGAATTCTTAAATCAAATGCCCATGGAGTTTTTTTGAGTTACAATCCCCTACCCCAAGGAGAATATTTTTTTGAAGTCAAAGACCCAAAAGGAACCTACATTTTTGATACAATGAAAGTAAAGATAGAAAATGAAAAAAATAATCCTATCGAAATATTATCTAAAGAACTCATATGACAACTGTCAAACCAACTTCACCGGTTAAGGCTTCTACTCAATCTTTTATCGAGATTGAGGAGATAAAAGACGATGTCGTCTTGATGAAGGATTTTTCCGCATCAGTTGTCATAGAAGTCGGCGCTGTTAATTTTTGGCTTCTTTCAACCGAAGAACAAACATCGATGATCTATTCTTATTCTGGTTTGTTAAACTCTTTGTCTTTTCCGGTCCAAATATTGATCCTTTCTAAAAAAATGGACGTCTCTTTATATCTTGATTACCTCGACGGAAAAATAGACGTTCAAACCAACGACCTTCTTAAATCTCGACTGTCGAGTTATAAAGAATTTATTAAAAACGTTGTCAAAAAAAATACCGTCCTTGAAAAAAGATTTTTTTTCGTCATTCCTTTTTCTCCCCTCGAGCTTGGCGTCTCTGGCGCTAATCCGGGATCATTAAATAAAGAATACGTCGTCAATAGGGCAAAAACTTCACTCTATCCGAAAAGGGACAATTTGCTAAGATTGCTTTCCAAAATTGGTCTTCGAGCAAGCGTCTTACAAAATCAACAGCTGACTGAATTATATTACAACTTATATAATCCGTCATCGACGGGTCGCCGATTAGCACCTGTCGAAAGTTATACGGATGTTGTTATGACATCGCAATGAATATATTTAACTTGTTTTCCAAAAAACAATCGCCAATAAACGGAGTAAAAGCTAGCGGTAATAATAGTATGGCCCAATTTCTCGCCACCGGGTCTGTTTCCACCAAAGATTTGGTCGCCCCCTCTTATATCGAGGTCGACTTTAATCACTTAAAAATCGATGAAAAATTTTATCGGACCCTGTATGTTGTCGGTTATCCTCGCTATGTATCGGCCAACTGGTTATATTCGCTCATTACTTTTGACCACCCCTTATATATTTCCATGTATATCTATCCGACCGAGTCAAAAAACGTTCTCGAAGATTTGAAAAGAAAGATCGCCGAAATGGAGGCTACAATCGAGGGTGATATTAAGGCCGGAAAAGTTGTTGACCCGACTGTTCAGGTTGCCTTAGACGACGCCCTTTCTCTTCAGGCTGAACTCGCCAAAGGCGCGGAGAGATTTTTTCAGTTCGGCCTCTATATTACTATTCCCGGTGACACACTTGAAGAACTGAATCGATTGACAAAAGAGGTCGACTCGGTTCTGTCGTCGCTTTTAATAGTCGCCCGCCAAGCAACCCTGGAAATGGAAGAGGGATTCAAATCGACGATGCCGATTTTTTATGACCGCTTGAGCGTCTGGCGCAATATGGATACAACATCGCTCGCGACCACTTTCCCTTTTGCGACCGCCTCATTAACAAAAAATGAAGGAATAATGTATGGGATGAACGAGCACGACGGATCGTTAATCATCTTTGATAGATTTACTTTGGAAAATGCCAATTCGGTAATTTTGGGAAAATCAGGAGGAGGAAAAAGTTTTTTGGTCAAACTCGAGGCCCTACGCCTCTTGATGATGGGAACAGATGTTATTATCATCGACCCGGAAAACGAATACGAAAAATTAACTAAATCAATGGGTGGAGAGTTTGTTGTTTTTTCAACTTCTTCTCAATATAAAATCAATCCTTTTGATTTGGAAACCACCAACGCCGGACCAGACGAACTTTCCAACAAAATCTTAGACTTACATTCTCTTATGAAAGTAGTTATGGGTGAATTAACTCCTTCTCAAGACGCGCTTTTGGATCGGGCCTTAGTTTTAACCTACCGAGAAAAAGGCATCACCCAGGACCCAGAAACCTTTAAGAGCGAAGCGCCGCTTTTGGAAGATTTATTCAAAGTTTTGATTGGTATGGAAACGCCTGAAGCCAAAGAACTGTCAGACCGTTTGGAAAAGTTCGTCTCTGGATCAGCCAGCGGCATATTCAACCAACGGTCAAACTTCGACATTAAAAATCCTTTTACCGTATTTGGCATTCGTGACTTAGAGGAAAATTTGAGGCCGGTTGCCATGTATATAGTCCTTGACTATATTTGGAATCGGGTTAGGCGCGATCCGAAAAAAAGGGTGCTTATAGTCGATGAGGCCTGGTATTTAATCAAACAAAAAGACTCTGGGGCCTATCTACATTCTTTTGCCAAACGGGCGAGAAAGTATAAACTTGGGTTGACGACTATAACCCAAGATGTTGAAGATTTTTTATCAACTGATGAAGGAAAAGCAATCATAACAAACTCTTCTCTCCAGATTATTTTGAAGCAGTCAACCGCGGCTGTCGAAAAAATTGCTCAAACATTTTTTTTGACCGGTGGCGAAAGACATTTCCTGCTTTCTGCCGGAGTCGGCGAAGGGCTCTTTTTTGCCGGCCACTCGCACGTCGGCTTCAAGGTGATCTCTTCGGAAGAAGAAAAAACCTTAATAGAATAGTTTATCTATACATTACCGGCTTTTCTTTTTGAGGAAGAACTAGACTCATTCGTCTTTCTTTAAGAGAGACTCTTTCGATAAAGGTTTTGATTTTCTGGCCGATTTTTAGATCTTCTTGTCCTGTGAGTTTGGAAATGTGAATCAAGCCCTCGACTCCAGGCTCAAGACGGACAAAATAGCCGTATTTTTCCTTGCGGACGACCTCTCCTTCGACCTCTTTGTCCTTTGGATACTTCTCTTCTATTTCCTTCCATGGATCGGCCAGTAATCTTTTTAAAGAAAGGTTTAATTTTAGATCTCTTTCGTTTTTCTCAACCACATAGACATCGATAGTTTCGCCTATTGTGACGAAGGAAGCGGCATTGGCGACCTTTTCCCAAGAAATTTCTGAAATGTGAATCAGGCCCTCGACTCCTTCGACTTCGCAGAAAACACCAAATTCAGAAGCTCCTAATACTTTAGCTTTGTAGGTTTTTCCTTCCTTAATAGCGTCAAATTTTTTCTTTAGGTCTTTTTGAGAAATCTTTAGGACCGAAGCTTTTTGGGAAACAACTAGCCTATTTTTTTCCTTGTCGACCTCGAGAATTTTCACTTTTATTTTTTGGCGGACTAGTTTTTCCGGAGAGCTTATAAAAGGTTCTGTTAGTTGGATTTTAGGAATTACGCCTCTTATTCCCATAAAGTCTATAAAAACACCGCCTTTTCCATAGTCTCCACACATTACCTCAATTTCTTCTTCCTTCTCTTTTTTCTCTTTAAGAATCTCCCACTTGCCTTTTTCAAAAAATTTACGAAGTGATACGACTGGAAAACCGTTTTTTGACTCTTCGGAGATCACTCTAACCTGAATTTTGTCACCTTCTTTAAGGTATGGAAGATACGTCGAGACCTCTTTTATTTCGAGTTCGCCCAAAAGCGCGTGGGCCTTGGCGCCGACGTCAAAGACGATTCCTTTTTTTGACAGAGAGACGATTTTAGCTTCGATTTCTTTGCCTTTTTTCAAGACGGCTGGCCTTTGTTTTTTGAGAAGCGCCTCCATTATGTTTATTGGGGCTTTTGTTTTTTCTTCTTTCTTTTTGGGCATCTTTCAATTCTCCTTTGCGCCGCTTTCTCGCGAGCAGATTTAATAATATACCAAAGCACAGCTAAAAACTCAACAGAAAATGGACACCTTGAATTCACTTGAACAATATGATATATTATAGGGCGTTATGGATAATGTCCTACTACCATCTTTGGTTGAGAGATTTATTAAACATCTCGAGGCCCAAGGAAAATCATCTTTCACGATCATAGCCTATAAAAAAGATTTGGAACAGTTTGTTGGTTTTTTAACAGGAAAAGAAGTCCAAGACATTAGAGAAGTAAAAAAAGACAATATCACCTCTTTTATTGATAAATTAATCGCCGACAACTATACAAAAAAATCTGCGTCAAGAAAACTCAACTCTATAAGAACTTTTTTTAGATACTTAAAACAGGAGGGTGTTGTCGACCAAAACCCATCGCTCGACGTCTCTCACCCAAAATATATCCAATCGCCGCCGAGAATTTTTACCAAACTTGAATATCGAGCCTTAAGAGACTTTGCCAAAGAAGACGCCCGCACCTATGCTTTGGTCGAGATTCTTCTCCAGACTGGCATGAAAATCGGAGAACTTTCTAATTTAAGAGTCGGAGATGTTAACAGTTCTATTATCCATATTCGAGACTATGGAAAAACCCCAGAAAGAGATATTCCTTTAAACAAAGCGGTAAAAAAAGCCGTTGACGACTATCTAAAAATCAGGCCACAGACAAAAGACGACCGTCTTTTCATCACCCGCACAGGCCACCCGCTCTTGATAAGAAACATCAGGCAAATTATCGCCCGTTGTTTTCGAGAAGTAGAGATTAAGGGCGCTACAGTCAACGATCTAAGAAATACTTTTATCGCCCACCAGTTAAGACAAGGGGCATCAGTCGAGTATATCGCCCGTTTAGTCGGACATAAAAGACTATCTTCTACCGAACGCTTCCTCAACCTTGTCAAAGAAGAAGTGCAAAAAAAAGAAGGCCTTGGAGAACTTTAACTTCCTCTTGACTTCCTTTGTGAATTTGTTTATTATTTGTGGACAAGTTATCCACAAATATAAAATATGTCTCTCTTAGGCTCTTTTTGGGATGAGTTTTTAGCAAAATTTAAAGAAATTAAGGGTGAAAAGTCCGTATTATATTCTGTTCTAAAACAAACCAGGCCGGTTGAGCTGACTGAAAGAACTCTTGTTATTGGCTGTAATAATCAGGGAATAAAAAAATTTCTCGACCCTCGCCTTAATGAAATCGAAGAACATATTTATCAAAATTTTAAAAAGCATCTTTCTGTAGAATTTATTGTCTCGCCAACGTTAAGAAAGAAGGTTGTCTCACCTCTCCTCGCCTTTGAACCAGCTGTAGAAGACCTCTTTGCCAAATCAGGCCTTAACAAAAGATACAGTTTTGAAAACTTTGCCGTGTCTTCAACTAACCAGGTCGCCTATGCGGCGGCGCAGGCCGTCGTCAATAATCTGGGATCCGCCTACAATCCCCTTTTCTTGTATGGCGGCGTTGGTGTTGGAAAAACTCACCTTGCTCAATCAGTCGCCAAGAGAATTCTCGAAGCGGATAAAAACAAAAAAGTATATTTTTGTCCTGGAGACAACTTTACCAACGAGTTAATCGAAGCAATTAGGGATAAAACCACGCCCCTCTTCCGGAGAAAGTATCGCCACCTCAACCTTCTTATTATCGACGATATTCAATTTATCGCCGGAAAAGCCCATATTCAAGAAGAATTTTTTCACACCTTCAACTCGATAATCTCTTCTGGCGGACAGATCATCTTGACCTCAGATCGACCACCGACCTCAATCAAAAATTTAGAAGACAGGTTGAGATCTCGTTTTTCCGGAGGCCTGACAGTCGACATTCAATCGCCAGACTTTGAATTAAGAACAGCCATTCTCCTTATTAAGGCAAAGGAAAAAAACATCAGCGTCGACATCGAAGCCGCCAAGGTAATTGCCGAAAGGGACTCTGATTCGCGCACCCTTGAAGGAACTCTTCTTTCTCTTTATGCAAATATTCTTGGCAAAAAAGATAAGATCGACCTGGATTCTGTGGAGGAGTTTTTTTCCAAAAAAGAAGTAAACAAGGTTAAAAGAATAGGTCCTTCTGACGTTATTAAGGCTGTTTGCACTTATTACAATGTCAAACAGTCGCATTTAAGAGGTCCTGAAAGAAACGAGGCAATTGTCCTCCCTCGGCAAGTTGCCATGTATCTCATCAGAAAGCACGTCGGCTTAAAATTGATGGAAACTGCCGAAGTTTTAAAAAGAAAAGACCACACGACCGTTCTCCACGCCCAAGAAAAAATTTCTAATTTAATGATGAGGGACCAAAATTTTAAAAAAGAGGTTGAGACAATCTTCCAATCGTTAAATATATAAACACAGTGTCCACCCCTCTTCCACAGGTAAAAAGCCGAGTTTATTTTGTCTTGAAAATCTAACCTTCTTTTTATACACTTATACACACTACCTATTACGACTATTTAAATATTACTATTATGAAAATAGAAATAAATAAGGACCTGTTTTTAGAAAAAATTAACCTTGCTTCTAAATTTGCCTCAAACAAACTTTCTTCTTCAACCTCCCTTCAAGGAGTTTTTTTGAAAGGAGAAAAAAAACAAATTCATTTTTATTCGACAAACCTTAACTATTATTATCATAGTTTTTTAAATACAGAGGAAAACCATCAGTTTGAGATTGTTATTGAGCCTAAAAAAATCAGCGAGTTTTTATCTCTCTTATCTTCGGGAAAAATTGAAGTTGAGTTTAAAGAAAAATCAGTCATTATCTCACAAGGTAAAACTAAAGGTGAATTTTCCCTTTTTTCTCCCGACGAATTTCCTCTTCCTCCACGCTCGACATCAGAAAAACAGAAAATACAGACATCTTTTCTAAAAGAGACTCTCCCCCTTTTGCTTTTTTCCGCCTCAACAGACGAGACCAGACCGGTTTTAACAGGGATAAACTTTGTTGCAAGAGAAAGTACGAATCAGATTGTTGCCACAGACGGATTTCGTCTTTCTCTCCTTAATCTAAAAAAAGAAACCCCGTTTTCTTCAATGATTGTCCCTTCAGGGTTTCTTTTTGAAATGAGTCGCTTGATCAGAGACGAAAAAGAAGTCCTGTTTAATTTTCAAGAAGAAGAAAAGCTTTTAACTTTTTACCTAGGAGACAATGAGATCTCGACAAGGCTGATAGAAGGAGACTATCCTCCCTATGAAAAAGTTATTCCGGTAGAGAAAAAAACAAGCATTGTTTTGGACAAGGGTGAATTTTTAAGAAACGTCAGGCTTGTTTCGGTTTTTGCTCGTGATTTTTCCAACATTATCATTCTTGACGTTGGTCGCGACGGGATAAAATTAAGTCCCAAGACAGGTGGGTCGGATACTAATGTCGCCTATCAAGAGTCAAAGGTCGACGGCGAAGAGATAAGAATAGCCTTTAATTTTAAATTTGTAATTGATTTTTTAAACAACGTTCCTTCAGAAAAGATAATTATAGAGTTGTTAAGACCAAACTCTCCAGCGGCGTTTAAAGGAGAAAAAAACGAAGATTTTTTACACATAATTATGCCTGTAAGAATCCAAGAATAATATGGAAACTTTTATTTTAGACACAAATCTTTTTTTTAATATGGAGGCGGGGTTGTCTTTGGGAAACAAAACAGAAGACGTCGTTGTCAATTTAACAAAAACGATTTTAGGCCTGAAGAAAAACAGGTCCGCCTCTTTTTTTATGCCGCCTAGAGCCGTCGACGAATTTTTGAGTTTTTTTGAAGAAAAAAACCAGGGTTTTATTAAAAACTTTCTTTCAGCTATCAACGTAGAATCTCCCGACCTAACCAAGGCGTCATTTTCGGCCAGTATATTTTATAAGCTGGTTGATGACGTTAGGGGAAGAAGCTATAGAGGAATGAACATCGCCGAGGAAGAGATAGAAAAAACAGCTGTTGATTTTTCAGGAAAAAAAATCGATATAAAAAAAGATTTTCAAATCGCCATTGGCGGTTTTATAAAAAAATTTAGAGAGAGATATAGAAATGCGACGAGAACTGGTTTTTTGGACAGCGTCACAGACCTTGACCTAATCGTTTTGGCAAAACAAAAAGACGGTTTTTTGGTCTCAACAGACGAAGGGGTTTTGCATTGGGGTAGGGTTTTTGGCGTCAAAGAGATACCCGCTTCAGTTTTTGTAAAACGACTTCAGTCTCTCCTTCAACCTCATCAGGAATAAGATTGGACAGGAAGTCTACGGCTTTGTCAGTCATGGTTTTTTGCGGCTTTTCTTGGAAAACAAGGTGTTGGGAAAGAATCTGTATTAGTTTGTTTTTTATGCTTTCGTTGGGGACGACCAGGTAGGCGTGATAAAAATAAGGGGCATGACTGACAACGGTCAAGGTGTAAAAGCCAAATCTTTTCCCAAAATAGAAGTGGGAAAGAGTTTCCCAGCGCATAGTGGTGCCGGCGGCGTCAATGCCGAAGGTGGTGATTTTATTATCTACTTCAGGCGGGGGGGTAATTGTCAGAACATAGAAGAGAAAAACTATCGCCCAGATAGGGATTAAAAGGATTTTGTCTCCAAAAAAGAACATAATCGCCGAAAGAAGGAGGGCAACGGCCAAATAAAAACGAAGGATTAAACCAGTTTGTTTTTTGTATGGTCGAAGCGGGGCTCTCCAAGAAAAAACTATCTGCGGATTCTGTTCCATATATTTTAATATTACAACATTTATTTGTTTATTTGCTTATTTGTAGTATTTGCTTATTAGCAGGCCCTATGATATAATAAATACTATATGGATAGTTTTAATAAGGTAATTTCATTTGTCCTCGGCCTGGTTGTCGTTTTGGTCTTTTTTGCCGTCGTTACCGGCAGGTTAAAATTGCCAGGAAAGTTTTCGTCTCCTTTTTCAAAAATAACAATAAAACCAACAGCTTCTCCTACTCCAACCCCGATTTCAACTGTAAAAATTGACGGTCAAGGTGGTAGCGTTTTAGGAAACAACTACAAGGCGGAGTTAACAAAAACGCCAACAAAACCAGGGACAATTCCAGCAACAGGTATTCCTACCTTGTTTATTCCTTCCTTATTGGCAGGAGCTGTTGGAGGGTTATTCCTAAGAAAATCAAAATAACCAAATAGTCAAATATTATTCTCCAAACCCCGGTACTTTTAGGACATTTGAAGCAATAAAGTTTACTATAAGGACACTGCTTAGTGTAAAAACTAGGCCAATAATCGCTCCCCAGACAAGCCTTTTTCCGTAGTTTAGTCTTTCCGGGTCAGCTTGAGAAGTGGTAATGATAAAGCTGCCATAAAGAAGGTAAAGAAAAGCAATCCCTCCGGCAAGAGAGAAAATAATGTTGAGAATTGACTGGACTACGGCTCCAGCCGAGCCTTCATCAGAAAAATTACCCTGCCCCCCAAAACATCCCAAAAATGTGTATTGACGACCAGGGGCGGCGGCAACAGGAGTGTTAGTTTCGGGATTGATTATAAGGCTTTCCATGACTGACGGGTCAGGATTAATGTTTGGGTAAAGACATTTTTGACAGGCTGGCCAACTTTGGGGTGGGTTATTGGGTGGGCAGTATCCGCAGAGATCGCAAGCAGCATATCGAGGCCCAGCTGGTTCTTGAATGGCGACGGTTGGAGCTGTTTGTTCTATAGTTGGCGACGGTTCTGGAGTTGGCGTTCTCCTTTGGGCTGACACGAGATTGTCATATGAAAAAAATGAAAAAACAACAAGTAAGAATATTAAAAATCGTCTCATAGAAAAAGTATAACACATCCTCTCCCCGTCATCCCGAACGAAGTGAGAGATCTTTTGAGTATAATAATTTTATGAGGAGATTTTTTCTTTTGTTTTTTTTACTAATAGTTATTGTTCCTGTTTTTTTTGTCCGCGCCGACGAGCTTGAAGACGTAACAAAAGCTCTTGAGTCTTTAAGAAAAGACCTAAACGCCAAAGAATCCAACTATCAACAATTAAATTCAAGGTTGAACGACATCAAAAAAAGAGTCAACAATCTTGAGGTAGAAATAGGCAAAAAAGAAGCTGAAGTAAAAAAGGGAGAAGAAGCCTTGGATTATCAAAAAAATCTCCTCAATGAAAGAGCCCGGTCTTATTACAAAAACATCAACAAAAACTCGCTTAATTTATTGACGGTCTTGACGTCTGATAATTTATCAGAATCTCTTCGGGGATTTTTTTATCAACAGTCTTTGGTCGACCAAGACAAAAATACGATTATCAAAGTCGTTTTATACATAAAAAACCTCGAAGATATTAAAAGAGATTTAGAAACTGAGAAATTAGGTTTGTCTAGCTTGAAACAGGAGATTGACTCCCAGTCAAAAATTCTCGCCGGACAGATCAGTCAGACGAGGACGCAGATCGCCCAACTGTCAGCCCGCCAACAAGACTTAATCGCCCAAAAGCAAGCAAGCCTAAACATCTCCCGCTCCGCCTCAACGCTTGGTCGATGTGACAGCGATCTGACTAACGGACGCGACCCAGGTTTTTCTCCCAGGTTTGCAATGTTTACTTATGGAGTTCCAAATAGGGTTGGCCTAAACCAGTATGGAGCTAAAGGAAGGGCTGAAGCAGGACAAAACTATGAAACAATATTAAGAGCTTATTATAATTTTGACGAGATGAAAAAAGCAGAAAACATACAAATAAAAGTTGATGGTCATAACACCTATAGTTTGGAAGATTATGTAAAACGCATTTACGAGGTGCCAGAATCTTGGCACATAGAAGTCCTTAAGGCCCAAGCGATCGCTGCTCGTTCCTACGCTTTGGCCTATACAAACAATGGGGCGGGATCAATTTGCGATTCGGAGAATTGCCAGGTGTTTCATGATGATCCAAAAACAGGAGCATGGGACCAGGCGGTGAGAGAAACTGAAGGATTAACAATGTATCAGGGCGGGTCGCCGATCAAAGCATGGTATTCGTCGACCCACGGCGGTTATGTTTTTTCATCGGGTGAAATCGGTTGGTCAGGAACTTCTTGGACCAAACACGCGAACGATTTTGATGGATCGATCGGAAGCTTTGCCGATTTATCTAGCCGCGCCTATGACCGTGATTCGCCTTGGTTTTACTGCGATTGGGGGTCGAGGGGAGAATACAATAAAACCGCCTGGTTAAAATCAGACGAGTTAGCCGATATCGTCAACATTATTCTTTTGGTCAAAAACGACCCGTCGACACGCGACCATTTGTATCAAGTCGACAAGTCAAATCCAGCCGGCACAGACACATGGGATTTTGAAAAAGTAAAATCAGAATTAAGGTCAAGAGGAATTAATCCTTTTTCTTCGATTTCTGACGCTTCGGTTGGAGCTGACTTTGGATCAGGCAGAAGTTCTTCTGTTAATTTTTCCGGCGACGGAGGAAACGCTTCTTTTTCTGCCTCGGAGTTTAAAGACTGGTTTAATTTGCGCGCACCTTCAAATATTCAAATCGTCGGCCCGCTGTTTAATGTTGAAAAAAGATGACAAATTAGAGTATGATGGATGAAGAATGAAAAACTATCTAAAAAGATTTTTTATAATCTTTATTTTTTTACTTACCATATTTATAGTTCCAAACTCTGTGTCGGCCATTACCTTTGATTTAATTGCTCCGTCGGGACAGCTTCAACGAGGACAGGATATTAAATTTACTATTAATGTGGATACAGAGGGGAAGTCTTCAACATCAACGAGAATTGGGATGACATATGATACAAAATACCTTGAGTATATCTCGGTATCGGCCGGAAATACGTTTGCGACTATTTCTGCCGATCCCCAAGGAGACGGCAAGTTGATTATTACCGGCAGCTCTCCATCTGGCTTTTCAGGAAGCGGCGCTTTTGCTTATGTGACTTTTAAACTAATCGCAACCGCCCCCGGGTCAACCCAACTTTGCGCCTTGTTTAATCCGGCCGAAAGCACACCAACGCCCATTGCCACTTCTCCACCTCTACCTACGGCTCTGCCTACGTCTGGAGTCAATGGTAATTTTGTCCAAATTGCTTTTGGATTAATTTTTCTTATCCTCGCCGGGACAGGGCTTATAGTCTTTAAAAACCTTTAAAATATGAAAAAATGGTTGTTTAGCATTATCTTTCTTCTTGCGATTGTTTTTTTAAACCCTTTTTCTATTTTTGCCCAACGACAACTACAACCAACATCAACCCCGCCGGCGACGACCGCTCCTCAAGGCTATGAATGCCCGCAAGAGCTCGTCCAGATCTATCAACAAAGAGGCAAGGGGGAAAAGTGCACGACCAACTATCAAGAATTTCAAAGCAATCCCGGAGTCAATCATTATTGGGTGGAAGACGAAGAGGTGACAACCCAAGGCAAATCCAATGACAGGGCGCGCCAGTTTATCTACTGGGTGATGACTCATCCTTCAATTGATAATCACCCGGTTCTGATAAAAATTTGGTCGACGGCGAGAAATTTGAGTTATTTTTTTGTCATTTTGACAGCTGCCCTTTTGGGACTGGGAATTATTATCGGCCAAAGGACAAATTTTGATACCGGCGTCAAAGTTTGGCCGTCGGTGATGAAAATTTTAACCTCAATTCTCTATATTTCATTCTCTGCTACGGTTGTTATTACTATTGTCCAGCTTTCCGATTTGATAATGAAATTTTTCGTCGAGAATCTTGGAGGAAAAGACCTTTTTAATATCTATTTTTCCGGAACGAGCACGGAGATGGGTTACATTGACTTTGTTGGTTTGAAAGACCTAAATATCAGAGTCCAGGAGTCGATAAAGACCCAACTATTTACCCTTAAGTTGACAAATGTCAGTTATTACTTGATGGGAGGGATGATACTCTTGCGAAAAATAATTCTTTGGTTTTTATTATTTGCTTCTCCTTTTTTGCCGATTCTTTTTTCCTTTTCTTTTTCAAAAAACATCGGTTGGATTTGGGTGGGTGTTTTTTTTCAATGGGTTTTTTATGGTCCGTTGTTGTCTTTGTTTTTAGGAGGATTGGCGACGATTTGGAAAGGTGGGATTCCTTTTATTTTTGACTTTTCTCGAAGTAATACTATAGTTGGATATGTCTATCCGACAGCCACAAACATTCTCTGGGGTGGCCCGGCGCAAAAACTTAACACCTTAAACAATGTAAATTATATTGATCCATACGCCGAATACATCATCACTTTGATCATGCTCTGGGCGGTGACAATTTTCCCTTGGTGGTTGCTTCGTACGTTCCGCGACTACTGTTGTGACGGCATCAACGCTATAAAGAACCTGTTGCTTTCAAATTTCGGCCCGGGCAGAAGCGGCGGGCCAAGTCCTTCTCTTTCTCCTGTTAATTTGACAACAAATCTTGGCGCGGCTTTAAAAATTCCCAGAGAAGTAGAAACTTTTGCAAAAACAAGAATAGAGACGGTCGAAGAAATCAAAAAAGCCAAAACCGAAGAGATCGTTCGTTCGCTTGACATTCAAGCCACAAAAATCACCGACGTCGCCCGTTTTGAAACCAACAAGCAGTCGACCCAGAATATAAACTATTTGAAAAATCCGACTCAAGCCACAACCGCCAGCGAAAGACAGCGCTATATGAATATTAGGGTTGAGTTGTCCAACCGCGCCGTTAAGGCCGATCCTTTGGCCGGACGGATCGTTTCATCGGTCTTTGCTCCACCACTTGAACGGGTAAAAAATCGAAGCGCCATTATTACGACGCTGCCAAAAATGGTTCCGGTGACTCAAGTGGTTTCCGTCAAAGTAAAACTGCCACGAGAGAAAATTCAACAAGTCTCTTCTTCAGTTGCCAACTATGTTTCCGGTAACGCCGGATTAATTTCTGACCTTTCCAAAAAAACCGGCGTTGAAGAAGGAAAAATTCAAGAAATAATTAGTGTGTTTCATCAATCTCTAGCAGAGTCTCCGAATACAATTGTTCAAAAAATTTCTACAGAGGTAAAATTAGACAAAACTAAGGTAGTCGCGGTCATAAAAGAATACTCTGTCATTGTGAAAACAGACATGAAGATTGCCGAATCAGTCGCGAGCGAACAGAGCCTCAAGCCCCAAGAAGTAAAAGATGTGGTCGCTGCCCAGGCGCCGTTAGTCGCCGAACCGGAAAAAAATATCGAACAGTCAGTAATGATTCCGCAAACCGTTTCCATCGACGAGTATGAACAGGTAAAAAAAATGTGGGTAGATCAGTATGAAAAAGGTGAAGTGCCAACAACCGAAAATATCAAAACTCGTGACCGCTGGGTTGACAATGACATCGTCATGATTACTAACACATTGAATAAACTGCTTTCGGAAAATGCCGAATTAAAACACGAGGGGTTGGATGAAATCGGCTATATTTTGCCGATCTTCATGGTCAACAGCCTCAATGGAGAACAGCTTGTGACCTATCTTAAGGCCAAGATTGAAGCCGCCAAGACCGTTAAGGAACTTTTTGACAAGGAAAAAGAGATTACGGAAAAGTTAAAAGCCGAAAGCGAAAAAGTAGAAGTTGCCAGACCGAAAGCGAAAGCTGTGGAAAGGACAATGAGGATGGAAGAAAAATTACAAATGACAAATGATAAATAACAATTGAATAACAAATAACTAATTTTTAGTTATTAAATATTTATAATTTAATATTCATTTGTGGATTTGTTATTTATGATTTGATGTTTATATATTCAGCAGTTGTTTGCTAAATTTAGTTAGAGTTTCCACCCCATCTTTTTTTACAAGAACAGTATCTTCAATCCTTATCCCCCATTTTTCCTCGAAATAAACCCCTGGCTCAATAGTGACAACCTGGTTTTCCAATAATCTGTCTTCAGAAATGGGCGAAATTTTTGGATATTCGTGGACCTCCAGTCCTACGCCGTGACCAGTTGAATGTTGGTAATTCGGTAATTGATTTTCAGTAACCATTTGACGGCAGTATTGATCTACTTGCTTACCCCTTCCACCTCCGAGGTTGATTGAGGCTAAATTTGTGAGATATTTGATAGTTTTTGTTTGAGCACCAAGAAGTTTATTATATGTATCTATCTGTTCGTCAGTCGGTTTACCAACAAATATCATGCGAGTGATGTCTGACACATAATCTTGATACTTAGCGCCAAAGTCAATGAGAATTATTGACCCGCTTCTTGCTTTTTTGTTGTTTCCGTTTCTTGTATCGTAATGAGGAACAGCGGAATTTTCGTCGATAGCAACAATCGGATAAAAAGCCAAGTCATAATTTTTCTCTTTGAGCCAGAATTCGATCCTAAAAGCGATTTCTTTTTCCGTTTTCTCCACTTCGATTAATCGAAGTATGTCTTTTAGGCAAAGGTCTACAATCTCACAGGCTTTTTTTATTTTTTTAATCTCATCCTCGTCTTTTATCTCTCTTTGTTTGATAATTAATTTTTCAGTAGGAACAAACATTGTCTCTCGAAAATATTTTATTAACTGCTGAAATTCTAAAAGTTTTAAATTATCCGCCTCGACTCCGCAATTTTTAATTCCCTCTTCTTGAAAAATTTCTTCGAGGTGTTTTATCAGACCTTTTTCAGGGGTGATGAGTTTATAAATTAAAAATTTATTATTTATTATTGAATTGTTATTTGTTATTTGTGATTTGTCATTTATGTAACGGTTATCGCTAAAGAGATAAGTATTTCTAGCCGTTATCAACATCCACGCTTCTCTCTCGTTTTCCGTCAGCGTTTTAAATCCGGAAAGGTAAAGGATATTGTAAAAATTACTCACTAAAATCGCGTCAATATTTTTTTCTTTTAAAGTTTGTCTTAATTTGTCAATCCGTTGTAGCATAATAAATTATTATATATAATTTAAAACTAATGAATAAAAACAAATATATCCATTCTGTTTTACCTTCATCAAAACCAAAAAAATATCCAAAACAATCCCCGTTAATCGACAAATTAAATCTCCAAAAAGAATTACAAAAAAGAGGTTTAAAAATAGAACTAAAAGAAAGTTTAAAAGGAGGGTTTATCTCCCAAGTTTATTCGGCCGTTCTTGACGGGCAGGAGGTTGTTATCAAGCACACTGAAGGTGCTTTCCCTTTTGATCCAACAGAACTCTATCTGGATAAAAAATCTCATAAAGTTGACGTCCAAGTTTTAAAAAACTTGCAAAATAATCAAGAAGTTAGAGTTCCAAAATTACTTTATGATTTTCCAGACATCACCACTTCAATAATGGAAAATCTTTATTCGAAAGGCTTCTCTTTAATGCAAGAAGATATTTTTAAAAATAGATTCTCAATTAAAGCTGCTAAAAACGTTGGAAGGTCATTAGCTCATCTTATACTTGAATCGAGAAAATGGAAAGAGTTTCCCTATATTGTCCAAAATGCCCAGATGAGTATTTATGAGAGAGGATTAGAGCTTCGCTTGTCTTACCCAAACAGTCAAAAAGAATACTCAACGCTGGAAAAAGAATATTTGACGAACAATGAATATTTTTCCTGGCCGGATTGCCACCCGAAAAACGTCTTCGTCAATGAAAAAGGAGAGGTTGCTTTTATTGACTTTGGTTATTCCCAGTGGGCTGACCAAAGATTTATGTTCCCAAGTCATTTGGCGCATATTGTTCTTTATGCGCTTGCAGGATATATAAAAAAAGATTCAGCAAGAAAATATCTAATGCGATGCATTAATTCATTTAAAGAAATTGAGCCAGTAGACGAGAAGATTTTCTGTCACTATTTAGCCATGGAAGTTTTTCACCGGGCCAATGGAAAGTGGGTTCAAGGAATAGAGACTAAAAAACAAAAATTATCGCTTATTAAATTTGGAATGACCGTCTTTGATGATAAAATTATTTCTATTAAAAATTTATTGAAGTTGTTTTAAATGAAAGAATTCATAGGTTTGGTAACGGTTATTTTGGTTTTTGTGTCAATTATTCCTTACATTATCGACATCTTTCGTAATAAAACAAAACCACACATGTTTACTTGGATGATCTGGACTTTGACAACTTCTTTAACGTTTTTTGGTCAATGGCAAAAAGGAGCTGGGGCTGGAAGTTGGACAACGGCTACAGCTGGTTTATTAGTGGTTTTTATAGCCTTAATTTCGATAAAAAAAGGTAGTAAGGATATAGCTAAATTTGACGTTATTATGCTCGTCGCTGCTTTATTGGCAATCTTTCCTTGGATGTTAACTAAAGATCCAACTTTGTCCGTAGTAATATTAACAGCCATTGATGTTTCTGGTTTTTTTCCCACAATTAGAAAAACAATCAAGAATCCAGAAAGTGAGACTTTTATAAGCTACGTAATTAATGCGATTCGTCATAGTTTATCAATATTTGCCATAGCCAACTATAATCTTGTCACATATATCTATCCAGCCTGTTTGGCAGTAATGAATATCATTGTTCTTTCAATAATTTTAAAGTCTCGTTTTAAAAAATGAATCTTTCAGAAAAACAAAAAGGAATACTTTCGTTGATTGCTTTGGCTGTTGTTTATGCTTCTCTAGGAATATTTGTTCGTTATTTGGCCTTGAGTTTTGCCATATTCCAACAGTTGTATATCAGGCTTTTATCTGCTTCTATCTTAGGATTTTTTGTATTTAGAAAGAACCTTAATTTTTCAAAATTAAAGAAAATATCTTTGAGAGAATGGGGACTGCTTATCTTCAGGTCGTTTTTTTATTATCTTATCGGAGTTGGTTTATTTACCAAAGCTGCCTTGATGATAAAGATTAGCACTCTCTCTTTTATCGGTTCGATACCAATGACGGCCATACTGGGATTTTTGATTTTAAAGGAAAAAATCACTTTCAAAAAAATACTCTATATTTTCTTAGCGTTTTTGGGAGTGATGATAATTTCTATCAAGGATTTTTCTTCAGTTTTTGTCTGGGGAACAGGAGAGATAATCGCTTTTATATCTGTTATCTTTGTATCGTTGGCAATTATTCAAAGGAGATACCAGACAAAGCTTCTAAACAACAATGAAATCACCCAGATCATGTTAATTTTTGGCTTTATTTTTGTGTTTGTCACTTCTCTTGGTTTTGGCGAAGGATTGCCCTTGGCCAATTGGAATCTGAGTTCTATTATTACTGTCATATTGGCTGGTTTTATCAATATTGCTTTGATGTTTTTGACAAACTATGGTTTTGAAAAAATCCAGACGTCTGTTGCCAGTAACATCCTAACTCTAGAAATGTTTTTTGCGATTTTATTTGGTTTTTTCTTCTTCCGAGAAATTCCTACGCTTAAAGACGCGATCGGCGGAATTCTAATTTTATTTAGCGTAATTCAGATGAATAAGTTAAAATAATGTTGTAAGAATGAAAATAATACTGATTTGTCAAAAAGAAGAATTCGATAATAAGAGACTTTTGCAATTACAAAAATATTCTAAAGTAGAATGGATCGATAGTAATAAGACCAACCCGTATTTAGTAAAAGAACTTTTTGACGATGAAGAAAAAATTCTTGCTTTGTCTCCTGCACCTCTCGGCTGGAATTTTCCTAAAGATTTATATTTAAAACTAAAGAACGTAAAATATCTTTGTCTTGTAACTACGAGTCATGAGTTTTTAGATCTTGAAAAATGCTCAAGGGCAGGGATAAAAGTGACTAATGTTCCCCACTACGCGAGTGAGGCGGTATCCGAGCAAGTCATCATGATGTTACTTGTTCTTTCTAAGCGTCTGCCAGCACAGGTAAATTATAAATACGATTTTTCTAAGAAAGTACTAGCTGATGATTTGTTAGGAAAGCAGGTTGGAATAATTGGTTTAGGAGACATTGGAAGTCGTGTTGCAGAATTAGTTAAAGGAATGGGGATGAAAGTTGTTTACTGGTCAAGAAAAAAAAGAGATTTCCGTTTTGAGAATTGTTCTTTAGAAAAGTTGTTATCAAGTTCTGATGTGGTTATTCCGCTTGTTGCAGCAACAAAGGAAACGGAAGGATTCTTAGATAGGAAAAAGCTTGAAATTATTAAAAATGACGCATATTTTGTAGGACTAATTAGTGATAAAGTCTGGGACAAACAATATCTTTTGGAGCGGGTTAAGAAAAATCAATTGGCAGGACTGGCATTTGAAAACTTTGAAGGAAAAAAGGAACGACTCGAAGGTAACGTATTTGTTACTCCTCCGCTTGCTTGGTATTCAAAGCAGTCGCTTGATAAGAACATTCAAGAATGGACGGATACGATAATTTCATGTATTAAAGGAATACCGAAAAACTTGGTTAATTTAAATATTTAGATTAATATAATTATGGGATTTAAAGTAGAGTTTAACTCAATTGTTAGGGTTGATGTTCCAAATACTATTAAAGTTGGTGGAGAATACTCATTTAATAATGAAGGCAGTCGAGTCTATTTCGATGATATCCCAATCTGGTTGGTAAAAAAAGACTGGACAGCGGTTGGAGAAATAAAAGTTACAAAACAGGAAAGAATCGATGGAAAGATAAAAGGAAACTATAAGGTTTTATATCTTTATTCTCCAGAAGAATCCGAAGCAATAACCAAAATGTTCAAGCGCATGTACGGATGGAAGTAATCCCTTGACAAACCTTAGATTAATCTATAGAATAGTCTTATGTTAATTCCAACATCAAAGAACGTCAAAACCATTACTGATATGAGAGAGGATGCTTTAGGCCTTCTTGATCTGGTGAAAAAGAACGGAATTGCCTATATTTTCCATAGAAGCGAGCCTAAAGCAGTCATGATGGATATCGAAGAATTTTCTCGAATTCAAGATCTTCTTGAAGATTATTTTGATGAGATTGAAGCGAGAAAACTAGAAAAAGAACCGATTGGCAAACTGATTCCCGAAGAAGATATAATAAAAGAATATGTATAAGCGGTTTTACTCTTTATTTTCAAAAGATGATCTAGAAAAACTAGAAGAAAGAGAAAGGAGACAGACAATCCTTAAAATCAGACAACTTACTTTTCCTTTTCCAGACTCTCTTAATATCAAGAAAATGTCAGGAAAAAGTGATCTGTATAGAATGAAAACAGGGAAAATACGGGTTTTATTCTATATTGATCATGAGTTAAAAAGAATTATCATAAGAAAGATCGGCTTTCGGAAAGATGTCTATAGAAAGTTAAAAAACTAAAATGAAAAAAAGATTAAAGTTTAAACTAACTCTCTACTTTGTTTTAACTCTTTTGGCTTTTCCGTTTTTGTTTTTTTCTTTCCAGTATTTATCCCGAGCGGCGGCAATTAAAGCCAATATTGTCGTTGACGTAGCAAAAACTTCCGGGCCGTTTCCAGACCGCTGGAAAGCCCTGGCACAAGGAGGAGAAGAATCAGGAGTCAGGATGTTTGAAAATGTCATTTCCCAAGTCTCCGAGCTCTATCCTCGCTTCATCAGGATCGATCACATCTATGATTTTTATGACGTAGTAACTCGTGACGGATCAGGCAATTTGAGTTTTAACTTTGACAAACTCGATCAGACAGTTTGTGATATCTACCACACCGGAGCAAAACCATTCTTTTCCTTAGGCTATATGCCTCCGACGATGTCTGACGACGGCTCTCTCATCGGTAAGCCGAAAAGCTGGGACGAATGGAGTCTATTGGTTCAAAAAACAGTCGAGCGCTACAGCGGTCGACAAACAACCTTGCCCTGCGGTGGTTTAGACGATTTTTGGCGGACCGATATTTACTATGAAGTTTGGAATGAGCCTGATTTAGAATCGTTTGGTAAATGGAAGTATTTGGGTGACAAAAGCTATTCAGAACTTTATTTTTATTCTGCTAAAGGAGCGGAAAAAGCCGAGGACATTTTCCCGTATAAGTTGGGCGGCCCGGTGACGACTGCCCTTTACAAAAACTGGATCCAAAAGTTTTTGGATTATGTAGCTGTCAATAATTTAAAAATAGATTTCATCAGTTGGCATCACTACTCAAAAAAGACCGACGACTATACTCAAGACATCATCAATCTTAATAAGTGGTTGGCAGAAAGTCCTCGCTACGACAGGTTTGAAAATCTTCCAAGAATTATTAGCGAATGGGGTTATGACTCGGAAAAAAACCCGATCGCCGATACCGAGGTCGGCGCAGCTCATACTCTAGCCTCAATTCGAAATTTTATCAATGCTAATATCGAGTCTGCCTTTTTATTTGAAGTCAAAGACGGCCCGGCTTTATCTTGGGGGATCTTAAACTACGATGGTAGTAAAAAACCCCGCTGGTATGCATTACAGATGTTAAATACTTTAAACGGCAATCAAATCATCGTCGACGGCGAAGGGACTTATGTGACGGCTCTAGCCAGTGTGAGCGACGATAAAATCAGTTTGATTTTGACTAACTATGATGAAACTGGGCGAAATACTGAAGCCGTACCGGTAGTTTTTAGAAACTTACTTCCTGGAAAACATAGTTTGACAAAAACTTTCCTTAACGGGCAAAAAACAGTTGATCTTAATGTTGAAGCAGTTAACGGAGAAATCAGTTTAACAGGAGACAAAGCGATTATTATGCCGGCTAATTCTATTGTGACGATCGAATTAGTCAAAACAAATTAATAATGACTAAGCAACGTAATTGCCTCGTCATTTCTTTTCGAAGTATAGTGTTACGACAGAACTGACAGTTTGTGTGCCTCCTTCAACAGTCGGTTCGCCACCGCCAATGCCTTCGACAGCATAAGCTCGGTCATAAAGGACCGGTGGAGAGTCTGGTGAAGACTCGACGATATTGGTAACTTTTCCAAGTTTTATCCCGAGATTTTTTGCTATTTTTTTTGCCTGGTCTTTGGCGTTTTTTATTGCCATGTCCCGAGCCTGTTCGCGGTAGGCTTCTGGTTTGTCGATTGAAAAATTGACTCCTTGGATCTGGTTTGCGCCAGCTTCAGTAACAGCAGTTATCACCTGGGAAACAATCTGTGTATCCCTGACTTTTACCTCGACAGTCGCGTTGCCGTTATACCCGTTAATGGAATTTACATTGTTCTCATATTTATAGTTTGGATAAACAGAGTAGTTTGAAGTCTTAATGTCGGCTTTTTCGATCCCCATATCTCTCAAAGCATTGATGATTTTGTTGTTGATAGTATTAATTGTGTCTTGGACTTCTTTGACTGTTCCTCGATTATCAACGGTAATTCCCGCATCAACATAGGCGGTATCAGGCGTTACCTCGACTTTACCCTCGCCCACAACCGCGAGCTCTGTCGTCTGGGTGGTATTGACGATTGTTAGAGGATAAGAGATATTAAATACTTTAATTAAATAAAGTGCCGCAAGAGAAACAACTATTACAGTGAAAAAGTTTTTTAGGAAATTATTAGATTTTTCCATATAACTTAATTTATACCCTTTACTTTGATTTTTCAATGATAAAATCAGTGATTACGTTTAACATCTCTTCCTTTGTGTTTCCTTCTTGGAAACGATGACCCGCGCCCTTGATGATTTTTAGTTGACAGTTTGGAATTAATTTAGCAAGTTTTATACTCTGCTCTATTGGGACTTCGGCGTCAGCGTCGCCGTGAACGATTAAGGTCGGAACTTTGATTTTACTAGCAACGTCGTAAGCAATATTGTTTTTTACATCTTCATAAAAAGCGTATTTTAGTTTTTTGTTTTCTCGATAGTTATAACCTTGTTTTTTCCACTCTTCAATTAACCCAGGATTAGCATACTTTTTAAATTCTAAATAACTTGAGACAGGGCATTTTAAAGCAAGAAGACAGATATCAAATGACTGCGAAGCAGCCATTATTGAGGCCAAGCCTCCAAAACTAGATCCTTCCAGGCCAATTTTTTCATAACCCAAACCTTTTAGAAACTTGATTGCTTGTAATACGTCGTCGACTGCTTCAGACTGGGTCAGATTTTCGAAACTTCCGTCGCTCTCTCCATGAGCAAATAAATCAATACGAAATGAAGAGATATTTATTTTGTTTAATCTCTCAAGTAAAGTTGTATTAGTAGAGCTATCTTTTCCGCTATTGAACCCATGGATAAGAATAATGACAGGTTTATTTTTATTACTAGTAGGATTTGATAAGATGCCACAAAGATTATTGCCGTTTGAGTCTTGAAAAAATATTTTTTCTTCCATGGTTTATTTCTTCATCATCGCTACGGTTGGCAAAGGAGAAGGGTTTGTGACCTCTTTTATCTGTATCAGGCCTTCCGAAACCATCTGGTTTAAAACCATAATTTTTCGGTAGAGTAAGAACTCACCGAGAAACAAAATCAAGAAGCCGGTCAAAACCGCGATCATCATCGTCATCATGTGGCCCTTGATATAGCGGTTGATTTTATGTTCCATAATTTCAGTGTATCAAGTTTTTCAAGTTCGTCAAGTTTATCTCGATATCCTATATGGCATATAGGTTTTGCTTGCGAGAGTTCTCTTTAATGAATCTTTAAGTTCCGCCTTGCCTCTTGCTGATTTGAGATACATTTCCCTCTTTCTGGCATCTTCAAGATTAATGAAATATTCATAGTGAATGAGCTTAAAAGGAATTCTGATCTTTGTCGAAGAGACAATCCCTCTCATGTGCTCTTCGATTCGCGTTTTCAAATTGTTTGTAATTCCAGTATATAAATCAAAATCCCTCAAAGAAAGAATTGTGTAAACGTAGTACTTTTCGAAAACAGCCATCACTTATATTATATTACTTTTTAATAATTATCGCGATAGTTGTATCGCACTAAAAATCATAATAGCCGCAGCCGCGAATCTTACTGCGTATACTTTCAAAGTGTGCTTTTCAAGTAGTTTTGGAGCATATGTTGACAAGATAAAAGTAAAAATCATGGAAAGAGGAACGGCCATAATGAGTGTTGTTATTCCGAGGTTTTTACTATAAGCGATATTGGCCGCGGCATTGGTGACGATTTGTAAAATTCCCATTCCTAAAACTGGTAGGATTTGTTTTCCGTCAACTCTTTTGATGTCTTTTTTGAAAAGAAAAACAGTCGGAATCACCATTAAGAGTGTAATGATACTCATCCACAAATTTGCTGTCCATAAGTCATTTTTTATTAATGCCATTTTTATAAAAGCATTGTTTAACGCCAAAGAAAGCATTGCCAGTAAACCAATAGCAATAGAAGGTTTAAAAAATGAGTTAATTTTCATTTTTTCGTCAATAGATATAAACAAACCTCCGACCAAAATTATCATGAAGAAAATAGATTGGTTAATCGTCAGTTGTTCTTGAAATAAAACAGAACCGAGAATGATCGCGAATATTAATCTAAAGTTGAAAAGAGGCGAAAGAGTTGAAACGTCAATTCTATAAACTGACTGAATATAAAGGATATTCCAACCAGCAGCAAATATGCCAGCTATAATTATTGGCCACCAATCTTTTGGAAGTCCGGCTTGGTAATATATTGCAGGAGGAATCGTAAATAGAAAAATTATTAAGGTCCAGATGAAGTTGAATAGCCAAGGATCTCTGATTGTGTGTTTACTTGTTAACTTGGTGATAATGATGGTTAACGCCGAAGACACACAGGCGATCCATGCATAAACATAAAACGGCATGAGGTAAATTATATCAATAATTGGATGGTATATAATTGCTATATATGAAAATCATCAATCGCAAGTTTAACCGAGAATATAGAGAAATCGAAACCTATGAAGTTGGAATAGTTTTGACTGGACCAGAGGTTAAGTCTATTCGTGCTGGTCGGTTTAAACTCGACGATGCTTTTGTCAGGATTATGGAAGACGGAGATGCTTATTTAATCAATGCCGAGATACCTATCTATGAGTTTGCCCGAAACCAAAACTATGACCCGAAAAGAACGAGAAAACTTCTTTTGCACAAAAAGGAACTGATAAGACTGCGGACGAAAATGACTTCAGCTGGGTTGACGTTAGCACCTAAATCATGCTATAATAAGGGTCCTTTAATCAAGCTTGAGATAGCTTTGGTTAAAGGCAGAAAAGAAATTGAGAAGAGAAAGCTGGAAAAAGCAAGAGATATAAAGAGACAGGAGAAGAGAGAAGCGAAGGAGTACCTTAAAGTTTAGAAACTCTTTGACAAAAGGGTTTACCCCGTAAATTTTTGAATTTCAAAAATTTACGGGGGATGCAAGGCATCGACGGGAAATTCGCACTTTTATAGATCGTTGGGGCGCACCTGTTGCGTTAAACGGAAACAATAACTGATAAGCAATTGTCAGATTTCCGAGAAGCGATGTTGGCTAGGTCATATGCAAATATGAACTTTGCCTACGTTAACTAATCGGGCTCTCTTTAGATTTCTTCCGATTCAATCTATATGAGGGATAAACCAATCGGAATAAGGCTCTTGAAAGTAACTGATTGTATCTTGAGTCGACAACCCTAATCAGCTGTTTGTTACGATTTGATTATTTAAGCGGGCAAACAAGAGTAAAAATAATCTAACCCCAACTAAAAATCTATATGAGTGTTTTCTCGGACGCGGGTTCAACTCCCGCCATCTCCACCAAATTATTTCTTCTTGTCTATCTTTTCTAACCTTAGTCCTTTAACAGCAAAGTAGATGATAAAGGAGAGGATGACAAAGTCGATGAGGACGCTGACAAAGTGGCCCCAAGCGATTTTCGCGCCGGCGATTTGAAAATACATTGACTCAAGACTCCTGGTTTTTGACAGAAGAAGCCCGAGGATAGGATTGACAATATCGGAAACGAACGAAGATACCACCTTTGTCACTGCTCCTCCCAAGATAAAGCCAACGGCAAAGCCAACAATTCCCCTTTCTCTGATAAACTCAATAAATCCTTTCATTTAAATAAGTTTATCAAGTTTATAAAGAAAGTATTCTTCATTTATCTCCCATTTATTAACAACATTTGACGAACCAAACGATGTGTATTCCCACATGGTTTGGATTTCTATTTTTTCGGTTTTAGGAATTAAAAAATATAGCTCTTCGGCTTCGCCGTAGTGCTCATAATCAAGAGGCTTCTCGTTTAATAATAAAAGCATGTAGCGAAGGGGCATGGCCCGGTTGTCTCCTTGGGTATGCATGGCGACGTTGTAGACTTCTTTATTATCCTCGTTAATTATCTTGGCGGCTTTTCTAAAATCAGCGACCGCCATTCCTCTCTGGAGCGGGTGTCTGGATTTTTCCAGATTTAAACGGGGAAGGTTAATAAAAAAAATCAGAAAACATAAAACAAAAACCAACAACGATTCTGGACGCTCCCGACTTAGTCGGGATTGCCAGAATGACAATGTGGACTCGACAGCTAAGGAAAACAAAAGGATCAATGATGTGTGAAAGGCAATTATGTAGTGTTTTTGCAGCGGTTTTCCATAGATCAGACTGATTAGAAAAATGCAGAGAAAAAACAATAGATAAGGTTTTGTTTCTTTATTTTTTATGTAGAAAAAGGTTTTTAAAATATAGACGACGATGGCAATAGCGATAAAATAATTACCAAACAAAAGTTCATTAATCGTTTCCGGCCAGATTTTAAAAGCAGGGATAAAAGACCAAGAAGAAGTTTTTTCGGAAAAGAAATATTTTAAAAACAGATTGATATTTAAGAACTGGTGTCTTAATTCGAACAATAAAAACGGAGACAGGCCGATTATTATTCCAGTAATTATTGTCAGGTAATACCTAAAGTTAAAAAGCTTTTTCTGGAAAATCAAAGGATATAAAAAAACAAATAAAAGAATGGAGATAGTCATGTAGTGCATCTGGAGAATAAAACCAATGAAAATTCCAAGAAGAACACCTTTTAATAAAGAAAAATTTTCCTTCAAAAGAAACAAAACATAAAGTATTAATGTTGAAAAAAAGATTGCCGGATGGGCGTTGAAGCCGGCTCGTGAGTAGTCAATCATCAGGGGTGAAATGGCAAATAGGAATGAAGCAATCAATCCAACAGTTTCATTTTTTAGTTTCTTGCCAAGAAGAAATATAAAAGGAATCGTAGCGATTTGAAGAACTGTCTGGAAAACAGTACCGCTCACCGGTCCACCTTTCAATATCCAATAAAAAGGAAGCATCAAGTAATAAACAATCGGTCCGTTGTAAAATCCTCCGACTGATGTGATCGGGCCAAGAAGAGTAAAACGTCCGCGCATCATCTCAAAAACCTTAGTTGAGTCAGATGCTTGGTCGGACAAAAAAATCGCCAGGTTTTCTATTTTATAAAAACGAAGAAAAGCAGCCAGGACAAGAACAAAAAATAAAAGAAAGAGATTTTTCCTGCTCTTCATAAGTAGATTATATACAATATATCTTATGCGCTTCACAAAAAAGCATTTGCTTCTGTTTACTTTTCTTTTGGGACTCATAGTTCGTTTGTTTTTTATTTTTGGAAATTATAGTTTTGACGTCAACAATCATATTGTCTGGGCAAAAGACCTGCACGAGCGGGGTTTTCTGGATTTTTTCAGCAGACCTTCGTCAGAGAAATTTGCCGTCCTTTATCCAAACTATCCTCCTCTTTCGCTTTTTATTTTTTATCTTTTTTATCCTTTGCCGAAAGTTATCTTTGATTTTTTTTGGTGGTTGAATATTAACATTCCGTTTTTTCCTTCAAACTTTGTCTCGTTTTTGGAGAGCATTGACAAGAGGTTATTTTTGGCAGCCATGCTGAAATTGCCAGCAGTTCTTTCTGATTTGGGATTAGCCTGGATGTTGGTTCTTTTTGCGAAAGAAATAACCCCCAAGAATAAAAACTTAGTCCTGTTAACCGCTTCTTTGATTTTATTCAATCCTGTCTTTATCTATAACAGCAGCCTTTGGGGCCAGATCGACGTCATTCCTTTGTTTTTTGTTATGATTTCCTTTTATTTTCTTTTATTTACAAAAAAAAATAATTGGAGCGGAGTCTTTTTTACCTTAAGCCTCTTAGTTAAGCCGACATCATTAGTATTTTTTCCGGTCTATGGACTGATATTTTTGAAAAAGTTTGGTTGGCGAAAATCTATCAAAACCTTGCTCATTTCCAATCTGGTTTTTTGGTTGTCTTTTTTGCCCTTCTTAAAAAGAAGTGATTTGTTGGCTCCGTATTTTATTTACTGGCAGAAAATCATCTCTGCTCAAAGCCTTCCCTTTGTAACCAACGGTGCTTTTAATTTTTGGCTGATTTTTATCGATTTAAAAAAAGCAGTTTTGGATACAGCACCCTTCATTTTTAATCTTTCCTATAGAGCATGGGGATATTTACTAACAGGATTATTTTTTCTGATTGTTTTGTCTCGTTTGATAAAATCTAAAATCAAAACAGAGACGGTTTTGTTGGGATTGTTTTTTTCTTCATTGGTTTCGGTACTTTTCTTGACAAAAATGCACGAGAGGTATTTTCTTTTACCACTGCCTTTTTTATTAGTGCTGGCAATTCATAGAAGACAATATCTGAAGCATTTTTATTTACTATCTGTTTTGGCATTTTTAAATCATTATCATAGCTGGGCAGTCCCCTACATTCCGTTTGTTTTCAAATTCATTGACAATCCATTAATATATAGAAGCCTTTCAGCTGTGAATCTATTAATTTTTTTCTATCTTTTCATATAATAACAATATGCAAATAATCGCTGATTTACAGCTTCACTCCCGTTATTCGCGGGCGGTGTCGCCCAACATGACTCTTCCGGAAATTTCCCGCTGGTCGAAGTTAAAAGGAATCCAGTTAGTAGCTACAGGAGACTGGACTCATCCTTTGTGGTTTCGGTCAATCAAAGATAGTTTAAAAGAAACCAGTTCCGGCATTTTTACGTTGAAAGATCGACCAGGAGAAACAAATTTCTTGTTGTCGACAGAAATTTCCAGTATCTATTCGCAGGGCGGTCAGGTGAGGCGCGTCCACAATCTGATTTTTTCTCCGTCAATTGAAACCTGCGAGAAAATAATCAAAGAATTAAATACCCGGGGATGCAAACTGATGGCTGACGGCCGGCCGATTGTGGGAATTTCTTCGGTCGACTTATTGAAATTGGTATTGGAGATTGACGAAAGAGTTTTGTTTATCCCCGCCCATGCCTGGACGCCTTGGTTTGCTGTCTTTGGCTCCAAGAGCGGATTTGATTCGTTGAGTGAATGTTTTGGTGATGAGGCAAGACATATTTATGCGATTGAAACAGGCTTAAGTTCTGATCCGATCATGAACTGGCAGATAAAAGAACTGAAAAACCGGTCGATTGTTTCTTTTTCCGATGCCCATTCCGGGCCGAAATTAGGCCGCGAAGCGACAGTGTTTGTTTCCAATGAGTCTAATAAGACCCATGAGACCCATTTCACCTATAATGATATCACCGGCGCCATCAAACAAGACCGGGAAGGAAAACTAAAAATAGGTTTTACCATTGAATTTTTTCCCGAAGAAGGAAAGTATCATTGGTCTGGTCACCGCGTCTGCAGCATTCGTTATAATGCCCGCGAGATAAAAGAAAAAGGCTCGATCTGTCCTGTTTGTGGCCGACCCTTAACAGTCGGCGTGGAAAACCGCGTCCTTGACCTTTCGGAAAAACTTCTCGGGCCGGAAGATCTTTTGTTGATGAAAAATAAAGTCGGATTAACGTTTGTTTATGACAAGGAAAAAACAAGGCGACCTTTCGTATCGATGATCCCGCTACTTGAGATTTTATTAGAGTTAAATGATCATTCTCTGACAAAAGCCCAAAAAGAATATGAGAGGTTGACGTTAGAGGCAGCAGAATTTGATATTCTACTTAAAAAAACCTATGAGGAGATTGAGAGGTTAGGAGGAGAAAAATTAAAGCAGGCGGTTGAGATTGTCAGAGAAAGAAAGGTATTCGTCGACCCGGGCTACGACGGGGTTTTTGGCAAGGTGAAGATTTTTAAAGAAGATGAAGAAAATAAAAATGAAAAAACAACCCAACAAAAGCTTTTTTAACATCATTTTATTCTCTTTTTTTCTCTTTCTTTTGCCAACACAACTTGGCAAGCATTTTTTTCCTCCATTTTCCTATATAAACGGCGTTAGAGTCGATTATCTTTCTCCGACTATTTATTTAACTGACATTATTATCTTTTTACTTTTTCTTTTCAATTTTAAAGCTGTTATTAATTTTTTTAAAAACAAAAATGTTCTTCTTGGATTAGGGTTATTATTGATTAATTCATTATTGGCAAAAAATCAATTGACTGCTTTTTACCAACTGATAAGAATTGTCGAGTTTCTAATAGTTTTTTCTTTAGGCCGGCAATTATTTAAGATAATCAAAGAAAAGCTGTTGTTAATAATTCTCTTATTAACCAGTAGTTTTCAATTAATTTTAGCGGCTCTTCAATTGATTTCCAAACACTCTATCCAAGGGATTTTCTATTTTTTCGGCGAGAGGCTTTTTAGTCTGTCGACACCCGGGATTGCCAAAGCGGCGTTTCAGGGAATAGAGTTTTTACGGCCCTATGGGACCTTCTCCCACCCAAATTCTCTTTCAGGGTTTTTCTTGCTTTTGTATTTTTTTGTCTTAACCAATAAGAAATTCAATAAACATTTTGTCTTAAAATACTCCCTGCTTTTTATTTTGACAGGGCTGGTATTTATTAGTTTTTCCAAAGCGGCAATTTTGATTTTTTTGATACTAAATACTTCATACTTAATACTAAATACTGGTATTAAATGCCGTATCTGCAAAATAACCAGGATAATTGTCCCGCTAGTTGTTTCGCTAATCTTTCTTCAGGTGACGACCGATCCTTTGACAATTGAAAAACGGCTCGAGCTTATCAAGAACTCGTTCAACATATTATCTAATAAGGCGTTTTTCGGAGTTGGTTTAGGAAATTATTTGATTGCTCAAGCGGAGTACATCTCCAAATATCCCCTTTTTTTTAATCAGCCGGTACACAATATTTTCCTGCTTTTTTTCAGCGAATCTGGAGTCATTATCGGAGGAATAATACTGTTGTTAATTTTTACTTTAATTAAACGTTTAATCAAAGTAAATTCTTATATTGTTTTGGCGGTTGTCTTGACAGGATTCTTCGACCACTATTGGCTGACGCTGGAGCAAAATTTTCTTCTGTTGGCTTTAGTTTATGGGAGTGTCTCGAGCAGTTTTTTTATTTCTAAATTCAATTTGAGGAGTCCGTTGATACCAGATTGATTGCCTTCGGGAAGGGTTTTCATCAGCTCTCCAATAAGCTCGGTGTGCTTGGCATTAGATAGTTTTAATGTTTCGACAAAACTCGACGGTGCCGGTCCACCTTGTTCTTTTGCCGCCCTTAATAAATCAGGGATTTTTAAGAAATATTTCTCTCCTTTGGAAAAAGCCTCGATCGCCGGTTGGCTCTTGCCTTTTTTAGCGAGGGTCATAGCCATGGCGACCCTTTTATCAGAGTAAAGAAGATAGAGTTGGGCTTTTTTGACGTTGTCCCGAGTGAGAAATTCGGTCAGGCGGTCCCTGATGATTTTTACAAAATATAAGGGGTGATCAGAAAGGATGCCGGGATAAGGTAGGTTGTAGATGACTTTTTCCTGTGGTGTATTGACAGACGCGCCTGAAGATTCCATAACAAAATAAGCCATGGCGGGGATGAGAATGAGAAAGAGGAATATCAAGATAAATCGACCTATTTTCTTCATAGAGCAAAACAAAGTATACAAAATTCGGGGTAAAAAAACAACCAGGTACCATATGGTACCTGGTAAACCCATTCAAGGTTTTTAAGTTTTTTATTTGACCATTCTTTTTAAGCTTTTACCAGCGGTAAAGCCTGGAGTTTTGGTGGCTGGGATTTGGATCTCAGCACCTGTTTGTGGATTGCGGCCTTTTCGGGCGGCTCTCCTTCTTACCATAAAGGTTCCAAAACCAGTGACGACGACCTTCTCTCCTCTTTTCAAGGCGTCGGACATTGTCGAAAATACTACCGAGACGCCATCTTTAGCGGCTTTAGCGGTAAGGTTAGCTTTTTTTGCTACTTGGGCGACTAAATCTGCTTTTGTCATTTTTTATTTCACCTCGCCTTCGTTAGACTTTAAATTTTTAATTAAAATGAATAAACAACAACAGAATAGTAGTTTTTAGGCTTTCTGTCAATCCATATTTAAAACATCTTATTATAACAATCTATATCAATTTGGGGGCTTTATGACGAGGAGAAATGATCAAAACTTTTATTTTTTATTTTTTTTCCATCGAGATAAACGTTTTTACCCGGATTGACTTTTCCTATTAAATATAAGTTTCGGTTTTCCTTTAATTTTTTTCGGCTCGTAAATAAAATTTGATAATCTTCTCCCCCAATCAATCCGTAATCAAAAGAATTTTTTTTATATTTTTTTCCGAACATTTTTAATTCTTTTGTGGTGGGAATTTTATTTGAGTTGATATCAATTCTTACGTTGCTCATATTGGCAATATGGAAAATATCTGAAGACAGTCCATCACTTATGTCCACAGAAGCGGTGGAATTCTGGCTTATTTCTGATGAATTGATGTTAATCGTTGGCTTAAGGTGTCTTTCGATCAGTTTTTTTTCAAAGACTTCATAATGATTCTTTTTCATCATCAGAAGTTCCAGTCCTGCTTTCGAGTTGCCAATCGGACCGGTCAGATATACAAAGTCTCCAGGCTTTGCATTTCTTCGGCCGACAAATTTTTTTGTTTCGCCAATCATAAAAACGTCAATTCCAAGTTTTCCAGACTGGGTAATATTTCCGCCGATGACTTGACAATGATAATATCGGCAGGCTTTGTCTATCGATCTATAAATTTTTTTGACGAGATGGGTTTTACTTTTTGGCAAGAGAAGCGAGATGAGGGCGTATTTTGGTTTTCCTCCGGAAGCAGCAATGTCGGAGACGTTGACGCTTATTGCTTTCCAGCCAAGATTGTCAATGGGAAAGTAATCTAGGAAGTGTTGCCCTTCAAGAAGAATGTCGTTGGTAACGATTAACGTTTTATTTCCTACGATTATCGGAGCCGTGTCATCCCCGATGACTCTGTTTTTTAAGATCGTTTTTATTTTGTCTATTAATTTAAATTCATTCATTAGCAAATGTTAAAGACTCGGCAACGTAATTTTTATCACACGAGAGTCTCACCACTTCGTGGTCCCCTCGAAAGTGAAAAAATCACATTGCCTCGTCTTTTAAAAAGCGGAGATACCAAATTTCTTTGCGCTTTTGGGGTGTAGGGGTCCCCACTGCGTCAAAAAATTTCGGTATCGAGCTTTTTAATTAAATCTTAGTCGTCGCCTCCGCCCTTGTTTCCCTAATTATTGTTACCTTAATCTGTCCTGGAAAGACGTCGAATTTTGACTCGAGTTCTTCCCTGATTTTTTCCGCCATAACCGTGGCTTCATCGTCGGTGATTTCGTCAGGTCGGACAACGACTCGCAGTTCCCGCCCGGCTTGCAAGGCATAGGCTTCGCGGACGCCTTTTTTAGTTTTCGCGACCTCTTCAATCGTCTTGATTCTTTTTAAGTATTCTTCAAAGTCCTCGTGTCTGGCGCCCGGCCTGCCTCCTGATACGGCGTCTGATATGTAGACGATAATCGATTCAATCGATGGAAAAGGAATGTCTTCGTGGTGAGCGGCAACACAGTCGACGACTGGCTGAGGGAAACGGTGTTTTTTCAAAAGTTCAACACCGAGGTCGACGTGTGAACCTTCTTTGTCAGTGACGACTTTGCCGATATCGTGAAGAAGACACCCTAGTTTGACGACGTTGACGTCGGTACCGAGTTCATGAGCCAAAGCAATGCCGATCTTGGTTTCCTCAAGAGTGTGGACAATCATATTTTGGCCGTAAGAATAACGGTATTTGAATCGGCCCAAGGTCTGGGTGATTTCGGCCGGCAGATTGAAGACGCCGACTCGATGAGCAAGGTCTTCTCCGGCTCTAAAAATGTCCTTATCTACGTCCTCTTTGGTTTTTTTGACAATTTCCTCGATTCTTTGCGGCTGGATGCGTCCATCTTTAATCAGCCGCTCCAGTGACAAGCGGGCAATTTCCCGGCGGGCAGCGTCAAATGAAGATAGCCTGATGACTCCTTCTTCTTCCAAATCGACGTCGACTCCTGTGGCAATTTCAAAAGCGCGGATGTTGCGGCCGTCTTTGCCGATGATCCGGCCTTTAAAATCTTCGCTTGGAAGGTTGATGACAGAGAGAGTATATTCGGCGGTGTAATCGACCGCTCCATAGCGCATGGCGTCGACCAAAATGCTTTTGGCTTTGTCGTCGGCGGTTGATTTAATTTCTTCCTCGGCGGCTTTTATTTTCTTGGCGATGTCCTCTTTGAGGCGATCTTCCCAGCCGCGAAGGAGGAGGTCCTTGGCTTCGTCTTTAGTCATCTTGGCGATTTTCTCGAGTTTGGCAAGCATCTCGGTCTTCTTTTCCTCGAGTTCTTTTTTTAGGCGTTCGAAGTGATTTTTTGTATCGGCGACCGACTGTCTTTCCCTGGCAGTCAGATTTTCTTTTTCCGTAAGCATTTCTTCCCGTTTCGACAGTCTTTTTTCCACCTCCAGAGCAGTACTCGCCGTCTCTCCAGCCTTTCTTTCCGCTTCCTCTTTGAATTTTAGAGCCTCCGCCCTAGCCTTGATAACAATTTCTTCGGCCTGTCTTTTGGCCGTGTTTAATAGATTCTCCCGATCCTGTTTAACAGACAGGAACTTCTTAAAAAATTTCTGGAGCATATGATTTTATGAAGCTTGAAGAGGAAAAATGTTGTTACACTAGACCACTTATATAATGGCGTGATTGAAAGTTAGATATGAACTTTTTAACAACATTTTTTTAATTATTAATCTTAATAATTTCTTCAAGCAATTTCTAACAATTGATATTTTACTCCAAATCTTTCAAAACTACAACAGTTATTAAGCTTGACAATATGTACAGGATTATGTAATATTTCATTATGATTCAAACATTACCGATTACCAAAGCCAGAGAAGAATTAACAACTCTTGTTGAAAATGCCAAAAGCAAACTGGACGAATATATCATTACCGTTAACGGATCCCCTGCCGCTGTGATTATATCTGCTGTCGAATACGAATCTTGGAAGGAAACTAATGAGATCCTAGCCGACCAAAAGCTTATGGATGCGATTAAAAAAGGAGAGGAAGACGTAAAAGCAGGCAGACTATACGATTGGAATGACGTAAAGAAAGAATTAGACAGTTATTTACTACACGATGTATCAGATAAAACTTACGGCTCAAGCAAGAAAAGAGCTAAAAGCGATAAAAAAAAGATATCAGGAAGGGATTAGTTTGGCGATCGAGGAAATAAAAGAAGATCCTTTTACTGGAAAACCTCTCTTAAGAGAACTCTTTGGAAAATATTCCCTTAAAGTTGGCCCTTACAGAATTATTTATATTGTAGACAAAAAAGATAAGATCGTAAAAATCCTAACTGCCGGTCATCGAAGCATCGTTTATTCATAAACTTTCGTCTATTGAATTCATTGGGTTTTATCCTTACAATAATAAAAATGGACAAAAGATCAGTCTTACTTTTAAAAATTCCTCAAAACAACAATAAAAACGAGGCGGCGGCCGACGGTTTTTTTACCCAAATAGGCGAAATTCTCAAAGGAAAAAAAGTCATTATTACAGCTGAAATCGCCATCTTTGGAAAATTTTTATGGTTTTTTCTCACCTGCCCCACTTATATTAAAGACGTCGTCCGTGGCCAGTGGCAGTCGTTTTATCCGGACTCGGAAATTGAAGAGATAAAAGACTACACCGAAAAACTGCTTTTTAACTATCAACCAAAAGCATTCGTCGGGTGTGAACTCTATCTAGGTGAGGGTGAATTAATTCCAATTCTTACCTACAAGGAGCTAGAGAAGAATCCTTTAGTGGCCTTGGCAGGCATAGCTTCTTCTTTTGCCCAAAACGAAAGCGGTTTTATCCAATTGGTACTTGAGGCTCCAAAAAAAGAAGACATATTCAATAAACTCGGTAAAAAAATGAGAGAATCTGGTAGAAATAAGACTCTTTCACAAAATCCTACGGCAAAAGACTACCTAGAATTAGAGGACAAAAAAGACGATGGCGTTAACTTTAAAACGACAATAAGGTTTTTGGCAACAGGCGCTAGTCCGGAAAAGACCCAGCTTAATTTAGCATCGATGGTCACAGTTTATAAAAAAAATCTTGAAAGATCCAAAATGCAGAAATTTAAGGAAAGCAATTTTTATAGCGGAGCAAAAATTGTTGACATTTATAAAAGTAGGTTATTGAGTCAAACTTTTAGTTTGGGAAAAAAATTTAAATTTAAATTTTCACCGACGGAAATTGCAACCTTTTTTCATCTACCTTACGATAAAGAAGAAATCTCCCAAATTGCCCAAATCAGATCTAAAAAAGCTCCTCCCCCACATAATCTTCCGACAAAATCCTCTAATGATGATAAAAACATCACTTTCTTTGGTGAGACTAATTTCCAGAACCAGAAAAATATCTTCGGAATCAAAACCGAAGACAGGCGTCGTCATTTATATGCGGTTGGAAAAAGCGGCACTGGTAAATCAAAGTTTCTGGAACTTCTTATTTCCTCTGATTTACAGGCTGATAGAGGAATTATTATTATGGACCCGCACGGCGACTTAGCCAAGGAAGTTATCAATATGATTCCGGAAAGAAGGTTAAAAGACGTAATCTATTTTGACCCTTCTGATATTGATTACCCAATCGGTTTTAATCCAATGGAAGGAGTCGGCGCTTTTGAGTTTCGCCAAAATATCGTTGCCGGCTTCATTTCAATTTTCAAAAAACTTTTCGGGCTAAATTGGAATGAGAGATTTGAACACGTATTGCGATACACGACCCTTGCCCTACTTGAATATCCCGCGGCAAGTATCCTAGGTCTTCCAAGAATGTTAACAGATAATATGTTTCGCCAAGACGTTATAAGCTATATTACCGATCCTTTGGTAAAAAAATTCTGGACGACAGAGTTTGCTGGTTGGAACGATCAATTCGCTAGTGAGGCGATTGTTCCAATAATCAATAAAGTCGGTCAATTTATTGCTAATCCGATGGTAAGAAATATCGTCGGTCAAGCGAAAACAGGATTTTCTTTGGATGACATCATGAATAAAGAAAAAATTTTAGTTTGTAATTTATCAGTTGGAAAATTAGGTGAAGAAAATAGCGCTTTATTAGGATCGATGTTGATAACGAAGATTTGGCAATCGGCAATATCACGAACGTCTATTCCTGAAGAGGAAAGAAAAGACGTGTTTCTCTACATCGACGAGTTCCAGAACTTTGCTACGACCGCTTTTTCAAATATATTATCAGAAGCCCGTAAATACCGATTGAATTTAACGGCGGCTCATCAATATATCCAACAGCTTCCTGCGGAAGTCAGAGCGGCAATTTTTGGCAACATCGGAAATATTGTTTCTTTCCGGGTCGGCGGCGAGGACGCTCAGATTTTGGTCAAGGAATACGAGCCAGTTTTTACCGTCAATGATTTTTTAAATCTTGATATTAGGAATTTCTTTATTAAGATGTCAATCGATGGAACGACGGCTCAACCTTTCTCGGCGATGACGATTACTCTGAACAAACCAATAGAGAATAAACTAGAAAAAGTAATCGAGGCTTCACGCAAACAGTGGGGTCGTCCTAGAAAAGAAGTCGAGGAAGAAATTCAGGCTTGGGAGAGCGGTAAAATTACAATAAAGAAAGAGCAAAAACCAGTTGAAACTCCTCAAGAAGAATTTTTCCCCGAGCCGATTATTTAAGTTGCTCTCGATACGAATCCATTATTTCTTTGACGATCTTTTCGTATTCTTCTTTTGAATATTTTTTATTGAGAACGCAGTATTCTTTTTTATCCAATCCGTAACAGCCAAAAAGATGGTTACTATTACGACACTCTTCACAGAAACTACTGTCGAACATCGACCCGCATTTATTCATAAAGAAACAGTTATTTGATTGGGAGGTATCGACCGACTCGTAACAGAATTGATTATGAAATGATTGGGTTAAGTCGTAGCAATTTTTATTATGATGGGCATCATAGCAATAACCGCAGTCTTCGCTATGGGCGCAATCGAAACAAAGATACATATTTTTGTTGTAGTCTACATGATTGCCATAATCGCTGTTTTCAGAATAGCCATTATTAGTAACAGTCACCGGGTATTCCATCGCTAACTTTTTCAGTTGGCGCAGATTTTCTTCCGCCGGTCGTTTTAATAATTCTGCAACCTTTTGTTTATACTCTTCTTCCGAATACTGTTTATTAAATATGCAAAATTTTTTGTTTTTTAGGTGAACGCAGCCAAAAAGATTATTGGAATCTCCGCAATCCCAGCAAAAATGAGAATTGTACGTTCTAGCACAATAATTAAGATAAGTAGAGTTATATACTTTTAGAACATCGACACATTCATAACATCTTTCACTCTCAATAACATAATCTCCGTCACAACAGTCGACCGCTCTAAAAGAATCAAAGATAAAAATTAGATCTTTTGAATACGATGTGTCAAAGACAAAGTAAGCATTTTTAACATCATAAAGAGAATATCCATAATCGGCGTTATCAATTTTGGAAGATCCGTTTGGATAAGCAGGAAATCCATGCTTAAGTTTATTAAATTTTTCTTGAAACTGCTGGAAGTTCATATCATTCGGTCTTTAAAACTTGATTTTTTTCAAACCATTGGAGATAGCAATCTTTACAAAGAATCCGTCTCTTTTCTGTTTCCGGATTATAACTGACAATGACATCTTTTTGACAATTTTGACACTTAGTTCGGTATAGTTGTCTTTCTCCACGGTCTGCCAATCTTCGGGCTTCGCGGCAACCAGGACAACTTGAAGGGTGATGAAGATTCATTTTTGCTAAGAATTCTTGTTCTTGCTTGATAACCCAAAATTCCTTTCCACAAGTCTTACAGGTCTTTTTTATATTTTCCATATAATAAATATCTTAATCTTTGTTTTCCAGTTTTTCAAACGCACTCTTACAAAGATCAAAAGAAAACCCGCGACTCATCAGGAAGCGGGTGGATTTTTCGAAGCGCTTGCGGGAGTCGAGATTTTTGAAACGGAGCCAGCGTTTTTCCAATATTTTGAAAGCGAGAGATTCTTCATCAATAATATTTTCCGAAAAATATTTTTCAATTAATTCGTCACTCACACCTTTTTGTTTGAGCTCGCGTTTCAGCAATCTTTCCCCTTTTGGTTTGAGGGTCGTCCGGCTGCGGACAAACCAAGCGACAAATTTTTCATCGTCGATCAAATCTTCTTTCCTTAATTCTCCGATGACTTTTTCGGCGTCGTCCCTCGACCAGTGTTTTGATTTTATTTTTTTATAAAGATAATCGCGGACTTCTTTTTCACTCCTAGGACGGAATTTTAAGAAAAAGTAAGCCTTATTTAATAAAGCAAGTAAATCATCATTCATTAATTATTTAATTGAATGATTACAGATTACTAATTACTAATTAATCAGAAATCAGTAATTAGAAATTAAGTAATCTCTTATTTAATTCTTTTTGTTGGTTATTTGCTTAATGAGTTGTTCTTTCAGCTTTTCGTTCTTGGCGATTACCGACTTTACTTCTTCTTTTCCTTGTCCCAAAAGTTTCTCGCCGATTTTGAAAAATGAACCGGATTTGGTGATAATCCCGGCGTTGATGGCGGCGTCGACCAAGCCCTCTTCGCGGTCGATTCCAGCCGCGGTAATCACCACTTCGGCTTCCTTAAAAGGCGGAGCGACCTTATTTTTTACTACCTTGACTCTAATTCTTGCTCCATAGACTTGATTATTCTTTTTTAGAGTCTCGATCTTTCTGACATCCATCCTGATTGAACAGTAAAATTTCAAAGCTAATCCTCCAGGAGTCGTTTCGGGGTTGCCAAACATAATGCCTATTTTTAAACGGATCTGGTTCGTAAAAATTACGGTTGTTTTTGACTTTGAAACGATTCCGGTCAGTTTTCTTAAGGCTTGGGACATTAGCCTGGCTTGAAGCCCCATCTGTGACTCGCCCATCTCGCCTTCGATTTCTGATTTTGGAACAAGAGCAGCTACAGAATCAATAACCACTAAATCAACTCCGCCAGATCTAATTAAAGTCTCAGCGATTTCCAAAGCTTGCTCACCAGTATCTGGTTGGGAAACCAAAAGGTCGTCCAATTTGACCCCGAGTTTTCTTGCCCATTCTGCATCAAGGGCGTGCTCGGCGTCGATAAAAGCCGCAGTTCCGCCAGCCTTTTGGGCCTCGGCAATGATCGATAAACAAACTGTAGTCTTTCCTGCTGCTTCCGGGCCGAAAATTTCAATAATGCGTCCCCTTGGTATTCCGCCTACTCCCAAAGCCGTATCGAGGGGCAAAATTCCAGTTGAAATAACTTCAACGGGCACGACCGGTCCTTGGCCGAATCTCATAATCGATCCCCGGCCGAACTGTTTTTGAATTTGATCAATCGCCAAAGTCACTGCCTGCTTTTTATGACTATCTTGGTTAGTTTTCATAGTAAATTATTTAATTTTTAAATTACTAATTGCTAATTACTAATTAATCAGGAATTAGAAATCAGTAATCAAACAATAAATTAATTATTTTAAAAAGTCAACGGACTATAACCTACAATTTAAGGCTGATTTTATAAAATCAAAGCAAATAAATCAGACTGATAACAATTACTCCCCATAAGCTGATAGTGACAATCAACGGAATATCAGAAGTAATCAATTTTTCAGGTCTTTCTCCTTCGTATTTTTCATATAAAAGTTGGGCGTAGCGGGTGATACCGTAAAGTACCAAAGGAATAGTAACCATCATTAATTTTCTCGCTTCCAACTGGGGGAAATATAAAGAAAAAAAATCACCAAATAAAGTTTTAATTGGCGGTGGTCTTTCAAAATAGGTATAGAATGAGTAAGAGATAATGGTTGCTGTAGCCGCCGTATAAGTTAAAAAGTCAAGAAAGTGTTCATTATACCGGTAAAGAGAGATTCTTGCTTCTGATCCTTGAGAGACCAGTTCAGCATGCCTTTTGACTGTCGCCATGAAAAGCGAGAGAAAAAATATCGTCAACATCATCCAGATTGGAATATAGTAACTGCTAGCAACCACACCGGCGTATGACCTGATGACAAAAGACAAAGAAATCGTAAAGATATCGATGACAGGATATCTTTTAAGATATAAGGAATAGAAAAAATGAAGAAGGATAAAAGTCAAGCTCAAAAAGAAAAACGGTAAGGAAAAAAATAGACTTAAGATAAGAGAAGATAAAGTCATAATAAAAACAAGAAAGCTGGCCTGCTGCAGGGAAACTTCGCCAGAGGCGATCGGACGGTATTTTTTGACTCTGTGTTTTCGGTCAAATGGGTAGTCGATGATGTCGTTTAAGACGTAGGACGTCGATGACAAAAGACAGAAAATCAAAAAAGCATAAGTAGTATTTAAGAAAATAGGAAGGTCAAAAAGCTTTCCGGAAAAAATTATTGCCGTAAAAATCACCAGATTTTTCATCCACTGGCTGACGCGCAAAGCCCGAAGAAGCACGAAAATCTTCTTTTTCATTATGATTGAATTATATAATAAACTTAAGTATTATCATAATCTATGATCGACCTCGACGATATAAAAAGAATCCTAGAACTTCAAGGAGGTGATTTAGTAATAAAATCGATCGATAATCTTCCCCGGCAGTTAGAACAGTCTTTTAAAGACTCATATAATATTTCCTTTCCTGAAGATTTTAAAACTGTTAATCGGATTGTAGTTTGCGGTCAAGGAGGTTCGAGATTCCCCAGCTTTATTATTAAAGAACTGTTTAAAGAAGAATTAGCTGTTCCTTATATAATTAATGACGATTACAGCCTGCCAGGATTCGTCGACAATAATACTTTGGTGATCTTATCTTCCTATTCTGGGACAACAGAAGAAGTCCTAATCTGCGGGGAGAAAGCAGTCAAAAAAGGAGCAAAAATATGCGGTATTACTATCGGTGGAGATCTAAAAACATTTTTGGAGAAAAACAACTATCCTCGTTATGTGATCGACCCAGTATTTAATCCATCAGGACAACCAAGGATAGGTTTTGGTTATTTTGTCGGAGGCCACTTAGGTATGTTATTCAAATTAGGGTTTATTAAATCAGCCAGACAAGAAATAGAACAGTCAATTAGCAATTTATCGAATTTAATCAAAGATTTTAAAGTGGATATAGGAAAAGATAATAATCAAATAAAACAATTGGCCACAAAGCTTTACCAGAGATATCCATATTATATTGTTTCCGAATTTTTGACCGGCATAGGTAATTCAATTGCCAATCAAACAAACGAAACCGCCAAGTCTATTTCTAGCTTTAGGATAATTCCAGAGCTAAATCATCACTTTCTGGAAGGACTAAAATTTCCCGACAAATTAAAAGAGATTTTAACTTTTGTTTTCTTTTATTCAAATCTTTATTCAACTAAAATTCAAAAGAGATTTGCGATAACAAAAGATGTTGTTGAACAGAACAAGATTTCAACGCTTTGGTACGAATTAAAAGGAAAAAATAAGATCGAGCAGACTTTTGAACTCATGGCTATAGGTAGTTACTTATCAATGTATTTATCAGTTCTCTACGAACAAAATCCGAAAATAATTCCATATGTCGATTATTTTAAAAAAAGACTAGCAGAGTAATTTTATCAATTGGCTTTGATTTTGGGAAGGCTGTGTAAATCAGCCACTGTGCCGCAACGGTGATCCCGACTAAGTCGGGAGAGTCCGAGACCACCAAAGCCTTCTTACCTCGAGCAAGGAGTATGGCTTTATCTGAATTAAAACAATTAGGGATTGACCCTAGGGCGCAAACGCTCCGTTTTTCCAGACTTTCTCTTCAAGAAAGGCAGTTTGAATTTCAAAGACACCTTGAAAGTTATGTCAACGAAGTCATCAGGGACGAACCGGTATCGAACATATTTAATTATTGGTTAGGGCAGGATAGTCGATTATATCTTCAACCGAATCCTGACAAAAAACATCTGGCGAGCGCCATGTTTAATCCCCAAGAAAGAGACGGCGTTTATATCGAAGGCTTTAAAAATCTAGAGAAACTTTTGGTTGAAAATCCAGGGAAGACTATTCTTTGGTATAGTCCGATTGGTAAAGCAGAGTTTAATAATAATGAAGAGAATCCGTTTTCACAAATAAGCTATGATTACGGACAGCTATATCTTTACTACCGCAAAGGAAATAAAGTTGACGGTTTAGCGTTAAAAACTTCAAAAGACGCCGAAGATTTTCTTTATGGAGATTTATCTTCGGAGGAAAAAATAAAACAAACAATCTTATCTTCTATGATTTCGGATTTTAATCTAAAAAGTTTTCCGGAGAATCTGCCGTTTTATACTGACCATAAAGGAAAAGAATATTTTATTAAAGAAATAATCGCCGAAATACAAGAACGAATATCAGGCAAAAAAAAACAATATGTCGAAGTTTATGACAAAACTATTGAAGAAATGATGAGGAGAGAGACAACGGAGGAAGTGGTGAGAATGACTTTCCAAAAAGCAATTTTTAATCATATGATAGGAAATAATCTTACCAAAAAATTATTGGCTGGCTCTTGTGGTGGATCGATAATGGAATTAGACGATCTGCCTTTTGCTCCGGAGAATTTTCTTTTCCAAAGATTCAATCCAGCGTCAACTGTTTTTCGAATAACGACGCAAGGGCTAAAAGAACTGATGAAGCAGGAACACCGACACAAAAATTATAATTGTCCTAGTTGCGGATCATTAAGGCAAGGAGAAATTATAGGCAGCGAGCGTTCTAACTGGACCCCTTGCCAAAATTGTGGACATCTTTATGTTTGTTAATTTCGGATTACAAACGAATTTTTATTCTTTCCAAAAGCAGAGGAAATTCTTTAAATTTTTTATACGTCGCAATATTAAAGTGTCCAGCGTTTTTTACAAGGTTGAATTTAGCACCCAAATATTTGGCAATTCTTTCTCCATCATTAACAGATATACCAGCAGAATCATTAATTGATTGAAATACTTCAAAGTACTTTGAAGTATTTTTGATTTTATTCCATTGGAATGGTTTTTTCATAAAAGAGTCTGTTTTTTTCCAGCTTTTTGGATACCAGATGAAAGTCATCCATGGGGCAACCAAAAAAACGGAAGATACAGGCTTTTTTAATGTGTTCAAAAAGTGAAAAAGAAATGCGTTTCCTCTCGAATGGGCAATTAAAATTGTTTTATCGTTTATGTATTTTTTGTATTTGGCCAAAGTCTTCAACCAGGCGGAAAGACTATGTCCGCTAGTGGCAGCGTCCCATTTTTCTCGAGGCGGTATAGGAAACTGGGGAACAAGAACTCGGTGACCCAATTTTTCCAACTCTTTTTTTAACCAAGGAAACCAATTTTCTTTTGGAGAACCGTATGACCCATGAATTATAAAAATATTTCTCATACGTTAGATTATATCATCTCGGCGACCTGTTTACCGAGTTTGACAGCATAGTTCGTTCCCCTGTCATAAGGATAGGTCATGTCGAGATTGGCAATATAAAAGTTTTTAGCTGGAGTAATAAAGCCTGGTTTGTTTTTTACAAAATCTTTATCAAAGATCGGTTGGGCAAACGGCCCACGGAAAGTATAGAAATTTGAAATTTGTTTTTTGAAATTAGTTTCATAGTTTTTGAAAATTGAAAATTGAAAATTAAAAATTTTTTCAAGGTGAGGCATAACAAAATCAAGTAATTCTTTGTCATTCATTTGCATTAGTTTATCTTCTCTTTTTAAATACCATCCCAGATAAGCAATGTGGTTGCCGCCATAATTTTTTTTATCAATAAAATTAGTGTGTTGGACAATGCCCATGATTGGAATCTGTAGTGTTGATATATTGAGCCAGTAGGTTTTTTTCAAAAGCGGTTCTTTACTTTCTAGTATTAAAGTCAAAGCATGGAGATATTTTAACTTTGAGAACTTTTCCAAGTATTTTTCAGAAAAAATGTTAGTTGTCAGTTTTGCCATGATTGGCGTTGGCAGAGTCGAAACGACAATATCGAACGCTTCGCTAGATTTCTCGCTTCGCTCGAAATGACCTGTGATTTTATACTTATTTTTTTGTTTATTAATCTGCTCTACTTCATAACTCGTTAACACGTTAACCCGCAAACCCGTTAACTCTTTAGCTAAATAGTCAATAAACGATTGAAATCCTCCTTCGATATATCCCAGATTTTTTGTCCTTTTGTTGATTCTCGCCCAGATAAAAGAGGCCAAAATAATTCCCGCATAATCACCGAACTTTTTCCGAAAAAGCTCTTGCCACAATCTAATCCAAATAGTTTTCCCCATGGTTTTTTTGATAAACTCTTCGGAAGTTTGTTTTTCATATAATGAAAGAAACGGAGACAGTTTAAGAAAAGCCAGTACTGATCCGGCCCGAAATTTATTAAAAAGATCCAAATAGGGAAGCTTGAGGAAATCTATTGGAGTATCCATGGGGTGAATGGTTAGATCATTAAATAGGGAAGCTGTCTGGGGACTCTTAAAAAAGATCTTGTTAAAGCCAATTTCTTTTGCGAATTTTATGATGTCATAGTCGTTGGCAAAAAGATGATGGTAGGCCATCTCTAAATTCCACTTCCAGTTTGGCTGTTTAAAGCCAACGGCCAGACCGCCCAAAATAGCAGATTTCTCAAAGATCGTCACCTGATGATTTTTTTTCGATAGACAATAAGCGGCTGTTAACCCGGTTATTCCACCTCCTAAGACTGCCACTTTCATAAGGTACTATTATATCATTTATTAATTTCCGCATATTTAACGCAGATTCTCCGCAGAATTTACTTTTTCTGCAATTTTTGGCTTTCGATAAGAAGCGTTTCGATAAAAATAGTCGTCGGTACGGCCAGAAGGACTCCAAGTACTCCGGCGAGTTTTCCGCCGATTATAAGAGCCATCAGGGTGATGACGGGGTGGACGCCGACGATTTTTTTCATCACTATTGGGACGATGAGATTGTTTTCTAGCTGTTGAGCGACAAAGTATAAGGCGATATTGGAAAGCCCCAAAATATATGAATGGGAAAAACCGATCAGGGCCGCTGGGATGGCAGAAATTATTGGTCCGAGAGTCGGAACGATCTCTAAAAGGCCTGCCAAAACAGCCAGGGCAACCGCATATTTCATACCAATGATAGTCAATCCGATATAGGTTAAAAAACCAACAGCGGTCATTAGTATTACTTCACCCCAGAACCAGGTGCCGGCCCTTTTTTGACCTTGAGAAACCATATGGCTGATTTTTTTCGCTTCGGCGTCTTCAAAAAAGTTTTTTAATATTTCTTCAATGAAATTTTTGTCGATAAGAAGATAAAATCCAAAAAACAAGGTCGAAGTGATAAAGATAGCGTTGGAAAAGACGCCTTTGACAAAACCTACAAGATCGTTGGCCAGGTTGGGGACATTTTGTGTGATCAAATTAAGATCGATATATGATGAGACCTGGGGGATATTTCTTACAATCGTCGGAAAGTTTTTAAAAAAATAGGACATTTCTTGTACCAATGGGGGAATAACCAAGGAAAACAGATTAAAGATTATAAAAAGAAATAGGAAATAGATTAGAACCGAAACGAGTAAGCGAGGGAGTCTTTTCTTTTCCAGATAGTCAACGGGAGGTTTTAAAGCCCCGGCAATGATAAAAGCAATAAATAAAGAGAATATTAAATCTTTGATCTGCCAAAGCAAAACCAAAGATAACAGGAAAAAAACTGTAAAGACGATCGTTTTTGAGGAAATCTCTATTTTTTGCGGCATCATATAGCTATATTATAACCTACGTTTATCCTTTGGCAATAGCTAAGACATAGACTTTGTTGGCGCCTGCTTTTTTGAGTGTTTTACCCGCCTCTTTCGCAGTTGACCCGGTGGTGATGACGTCGTCAATGAGAATTATATTAGATCCCGCCAAGGCTGAGCGGTATTCTGGCCTAACCTTAAAAGCGCCTCTTAGATTTTGGTATCTGTCTCTTTTTGTTTTTAATTCGGCTTGGGGAAAGGTTTCTTTGACTCTTACCAAAAAATCAGAGATGGAAAATTCAAGAAAAGTCTGGAAAAATTTAGCGATTAAAAAAGCTTGATTAAAGCCCCGTTCTCTAATCTTTGTTTTAAAAAGAGGAATTGGCTGAAGAAATAAATCTCGAGACAGCTTTTTATAAAAGGCAATTCTTCCAATTGACTCCGGCTTGATCATTCTAGTCAAATCCTTCCAGGCTTCGGTAACCAATCGGTATTTGACATTTTTGATAATTTTCTTCAAAAGGTTATTGTAATAGAAAATTGATACGACTCCGTCGACGTTAAACTTTTTTAAACAGATAGGGTGAGTCAGGCCATATAGGCTGGCCTTTTTACAATAGAAACAGGTATCTCGGTTGAGATAGCGGAGGAGTCTTTGGCACTTCGGACAAATATATGTCCCAAGAGTACCACAACCAAGGCAAAACTTAGGGAAAAGAAGATCTTTTAAGAACATGGCTATATGGTTATAATAACAACTTTTTTACCCTATTTTGTTCACAAATTTAAGGGAATCTTCGATTTTTAAAAATAGGTGAAAACCCTCAAGGCTAAATTTTAACTTGATATAGTTTTTATATATTTTGACCTCTTGAAATCCTACCACTAGTGTTTTAAATTTTAAATTGCGCTAATTATATGTTTTGTATATTTTGCAAAAATAACGACACCGAGGTCATTGAGACTCGGTTGTCTGAAGACGGAGGAGCGATAAGGAGAAGAAGACAGTGTCCCAAGTGTGAGAAGCGGTTTACGACCTATGAGAGGATAGAAGAATTACCAATCTTGGTAATCAAAAGAGATGGCAGGCGGGAGAGATTTGATCGAGAAAAACTAAGAAAAGGAGTAATTCTGCCCTGTGAGAAGACGACGGTTAAGAGCGAGGAGATCGAAAGTCTGATTAATGAAGTCGAAGCCGACCTGAAACAAAAAGACACGACAGAGATTGAGAGCAAAGAAATAGGCAATTTGGTCGCCAAAAAATTAAAAAAATTGGATAAAATTGCCTACATTAGGTTTGCGGCAGTTTTCAAAAGGTTTGTCGACTTGGAAGATTTTGAGACAGAGTTAAAAAAACTGGCATAAAATATGAAATTAACAGGAATATCGGAAAAGGTTTTTTTAGATAGATATTCATTAAAGGATAAAACCGGCAAGTCTCTGGAAAAAAAACCAGAGGAAATGTGGTTGAGGATAGCAAAGGCTGCCTCCGAAGTTGAAAAAAGATATAAAAAATCCGCCTTCGCTAAAAAAGCTTCGGCAGACAAGTGGGAAAAAGAATTTTATTCGGTCTTAAAAGACTTTGAATACGTGCCCGGAGGCAGAATTTTGTCTGGTGCCGGCACTGGTTTTGCCGTCTCTTTTTATAACTGTTTTGTCATCCCTTCGCCCCAGGATTCAAGAGGCGGGATTTTGGAAACCTTAAGGCAGATGATTGAGATTATGGCTCGAGGCGGCGGCGTCGGCATTAATCTATCATCTTTGCGGCCGAGGGGCGCCAGGGTAAAAAAAGTCAATGGTTTTTCTTCAGGGCCGATCAATTGGGCCGAGCTTTTCTCGGTGGCGACAAAAGACATCATCCAGCAAGGCGGGACAAGGAGGGGAGCCCTTATGCTCATGCTTTGGGACTGGCATCCTGACATCGAAGAGTTCATTACCGTCAAACAGGATTTGAATAGGATTAACGGCGCCAATCTGTCTCTTTGTGTTTCCGACACTTTTATGGAGGCGGTTGAAAAAGACGCTGATTGGCCACTTGTTTTTCCGGACTTCAAAGACCCTGAATATGATGAGAAATGGACAGGCGACTTGGAAGCTTGGAAGAAAATGGGCAAGAAAGTCATCGTCCACAAGATCGTCAAGGCGAGGAAAATTTGGGATTTGATTGCTGAGGCGGCCTGGAAGTCAGCCGAGCCCGGTGTGGTCTTTCTTGAAAGATATAATAAACTATATAATAACTACTATTGGAACAAAGTCATCTGTGTCAATCCATGTGGAGAAGAGGGGCTTCCGGCCTGGGGCGTCTGTAACCTCGGTTCGATCAATCTTTCCGCACTGGTCAAGGGCAAAAACATAGATAAAAAAGGAGAGTTTGATTTTTCCCGGCTAAAAAAAATCGTCCGCACTGCCGTCCGCTTCCAAGACAACGTCGTTGACATGGATCCTTATATATTCCCGGGAATCCGCAAGACCCAGTTTGAAGGCGAAAGACGAATCGGCCTCGGGACAATGGGGCTTGGCGACACTTTAATCAAGCTTCATTTGCGTTACGGCTCGCCTGAATCTTTGGAATTTATCGACAAGGTCTACAAAATTATCAGGGACGAGGCTTATCTGGCGTCGTCGATTTTTGCCAAAGAAAAGGGAAATTTCCCGAAATATGATCGAAAACTGTTTTTGGAGGGAAAATTCGTCAGTCAGTTGACAGACAACGTCAAAAAATCAATCAAGAAAAACGGCATCAGAAACTCACTCCTTCTCATGCAGGCGCCGACTGGTTCAACCTCCTTGATGGCAGAGACAACAAGCGGCATCGAGCCGGTCTACGAGTTTGAATTCAATCGCCACGACAGGCTGGGCGACCATGTCATCCGCCATTACCTCTATGACGCCTGGTTTAAAAAACACGAAAAAGAAGTCAAGGCCGGAAAAATAAAGAGACCTGATTGGTTTGTCTCGGCCAACGACCTGACTCCAGAAGACCACGTTACAGTCCAGGCCGTCATCCAAAAGTATGTCGACGCGTCAATTTCAAAGACAGTGAACGCGCCCCGCAGCCACACGGTTGAGGACGTCAAAAAACTCTACACTTTGGCTTATAAACTCGGCTGTAAGGGGATTGCTTATATGAGAGATGGTTCCAGACCGGGTGTTTTGGAGCGCAAGGACGATAAAAAAGAAGAAGCAAAAACCGTTGTCACAGCTCCTTATACTGTCAAACCAAGGCCGATGGTTGTTAGGGGAGCGACTTACAAAATCCAGACGCCAGTTGGCATGGCCTTCATCACCCTTAACACCAATGGCGGCGATCCGCCCGAGCCTTTGGAAATGTTTATTACGATAGGTAAAGCTGGAAGCGATATTTATGCGATGGCAGAGGGACTAGGAAGAATGGTTTCTGTAGCTTTGCGGTTTTCCTCTCACCTGCCTGTTGCCGAGCGAGTCCATGAAATCATCAGCCAGCTTCAAGGGATAGGCGGCGCCAGATCAAGCGGATTCGGCAAAGACAAGATTAGGAGTCTGCCCGACGCCGTCGCCAAAGTGCTTTCCATGCACTACGGATTAAACGGCGACGCCAAGAAATTACAGGGCAATGGCGCGATGCACGAAGAGGTCAAAGAAACTCCAAAATTGGTGACAACCGTCACCCAACCAAGCTTGATACAATCCCAAGTGGCGCCTTCGACCTCATTTGACATCTGTCCGACCTGCGGCGAGGCGACCTTGGTCCACGAAGAGGGCTGTAAAAAGTGCTATGGCTGCGGTTACTCTGAATGCTAATATGCCAATCTACACCAAAACCGGCGATAAAGGAACTACTTCTCTTTTTGGCGGCAAGCGAGTTTCCAAGTCTGATCTTCAAATCGAAGCCAACGGCGCCGTTGACGAACTAACGAGCTTTGTAGGTCTTGTAACTACTAAAGTAAAAGACAAGAAGACCAGACAATTTCTTGTATCTATACAAAAAGATCTTTATAAAATAATGTCTTGTTTGTCTGGAATGAAAATTAATTTACAATATTTAGACATAAGCATTAAGGGCTTTGAAGATAAGATCGACCAACTGGATAAAAAGCTGCCAAGGCTTAATAAATTTATTTTGCCTGGGGGGACAGAAGCTTCAGCCTGGTTTCAAATACTTCGCGTTGTTTGCCGTCGCGCCGAGAGAAAAGTTGTAGCAATAAAACAATATAATAATATAATTATTTATCTTAACCGGCTTTCAGACCTTTTCTTTACCCTGGCCCGGTTTTACAATCGCGGCCGCGAAGTTGTTGTATAATAATCAAGCTATGAAAAAAATTATTCTGTTTTTAGGGTTGTTAATCCTGCTTGGTTCTGGTTGGTATTTTTTTTATCAGTATAAACCCAATAAAAAATCAGTTGTTCAGGAAAAAATTACAGTTTATTTAAAGGTTACCGGCCAAAAAGTTTTTAACAAACAAGAAATCGCCAAGGGCAAAACCGCTCTGGATTTAACCAAAGAAAAAGAAGATATTGTGACAAAGGGCGACGGCGCTAATGCTTATATTATCGGGATTAATGGAATAGAAGCGAAAAGTGCTGATAAAGAATATTGGGCTTTTTATGTCAATGCCAAGATGGCAACTGTCGGCGCTGGCAGTTATAAATTGAAGCCGGGCGACAAAATTGAATGGAAAATAGAAAAATATTAAAAGTCGCTTCATATTTGGCAATAATTTTATTAGCGGTTTTTGCCAGATTAATTCCTCATCCTCCAAATTTTGCTCCGATCGGAGGACTGGCTTTATTTTCCGGCTTTCATTTCAAAAATAAAATTGCTTTGTTGATTCCAATATTAGCGATGTTGATTTCCGATGTCTTCCTGGGATTTCACAACACGATTGTTTATGTTTACTTAAGTTTTATACTGACGGTTTTGGTCGGAAGATTGATTAAAAATAATCGATGGCAATCGTTGGTATTGGCTAGTCTATTTTCCTCGGTTTTGTTTTTCGCCGTCACCAACTTTGGCGTCTGGGCCTCTCCCGGCTCTATGTACCCGAAAACCCTCGATGGTTTATGGCAGAGTTATATCATGGGTCTACCGTTTTTCCGCAACACTTTACTGTCTGATTTTTTCTACACCTTTTCCTTTTTTTACGGTTATCGTTTCTTATCGAATTTCCTTTTAAAAATCTCATTAGCCCGCTAACTCTTTAACCTATTTTGTCGCCTCTTGACAACCTGATCATAATCTATTAAAATCTTTCAATGACTTTATGGTTTCCAAGAAGGGGCGGAAAAGAAACGCTTTCAAGATTACCTGGAACAAAATCAATATCCACATTTTCCAATAGTCAAAACAATTGTTCAAAAGAACAAAAGATTCTTGAAAAAGGTTTCAAAGGCATTCTTCTAATTGTCTCCGCCTTACTTCTTCTGTCCCAAGTATTAAAATCCTATCAGCCATAATTCAATCCTTATTTATAGGTTAATATTTTCACCTCTGAGGTGTAAAATGGGCTACCTCAAAAATGTAATTTTCAAAATTTGACTTCTTTTATTCTGAGGAACGATGATTTAAGATGATATAATAATCAAATTATGATTGAGACACATGGGAGTTTTTATGTTTCCGAAGAAATCGAAAAGATAAAAAATCCATCTTTAAGAGATTTACTTCTTGAGGCTTTTGCAGAAAAAGGCGATAATCCAATTTTTATTGTTGATGGTCAAAAAATAGTTTTTCCAGAAAGTAAATATTCTTCACGACGATTGGCCGATTACAAAAATAAATTAATTAGGTGGGCAGAAGATCCGCATTTTCCGTCAGATAATATTGAAGCTCTAGGTCTTGAAGTTTTAATCAAATTAATGTTGAGGGAAACTTTAAAAGACGATCGAGATATAGTTGTTGCACTGACTCCTTCAACTGTGGATTTTATTGAGAAAAAAGCTTTTCAAGAATGGGGCCCGACAGGCGATATTGTGATCGGGAAAAAACTTCCTGATGGTATTAAGCCGATTGCTTTAATAAGTGCAACGCTAACCTCACACCACGGAAAAAAAATTAACCAAAAATTAAAAGTGCCGATTATTAATGTTTCTGGAATTAGATTATTTGGTGGAAAAGAACAATTCTACATAAATTTATTTGCTTCAAGTCCATTACCTTCAAATTTTGCTACTTCTCTAGCTGACAGATCTTCTTTTGCACCTAAATTGCAGTCAATTGTTAATAATTTTAAATTAAAATAATAATATTTTTTTCCTAATCCTGTAATCTTCAAAATTTGACCACATCTTTTATTTTTGTCACTATTTCGGTACAATACGGAACAAATAATGATAGAAGGCAATAATTCTAAAAGTTTTTTAAGTACGAGCGAAATAGGAGATAGAGTTTCTGCAGCAGAAAATTTGATCGTGGGGGGGGCGAGATTAAAAGACGGACTGATGATTAAAATAGGAATAAATCTTCTAAAATCAGTTGGTTATCCTTTTCATTTTATTATTACTATCGCCCGTTATTTAGTAAGAGTAGAGGCTAAAAAATAAAAGATCCCTTTACCTATGGATGGTATAATCATTTTATGACCAAGAATTTTACCGCAATCGACGATTTGTTGAAAAAATATAAAAAAGACAACCGCGTCAGCCTGCCCAAAGAAGCCGAGCCGATGGCGGCGGAAAAATTTGAGATAAAAGAAGTCGTCGAGCACAAAATGGAGGGTGAAGTCAGGCCGTTTATCTCTCCCCGAGAGGATTCGATAGAGCTTCCGCCTGATTTAAAAAAAATGGGTCTGAAGACGACTTCGTCGAACCAATTTTCCTCTTATCAAAATATCAAACTGCCCTTAAGCGACGAAAAAGTCGTCGTCGGCTTGCACGCTCCAATAACCTCATCAATAAGATGGTTAGCAACCTTGGCGGTCTATCTTTTGGCGAGAGTCCACTTAGGGCTTAAAGTAGTCCATGGAAAAGTTATTCGGGTTTTACGGTCTTGATTTCCTGCAAAAAGCCTTCTTTGCCCATGGCGCCGACAAATTGATGGGCAGCCTGACCGTCTTTAAAAATCATGAAAGTCGGGATGGAAAAAACCTGGTAAGAAGAAGCCAATTCTTGATTTTCATCGACATTGACCTTGACGAATTTGACGCCAGTTAACTCTTTGGCTAGTTCTTCGATAATCGGTTCAGTCATCTTACATGGCCCGCACCAGTCGGCGTAAAAATCAACAAAAACCAGGCCTTTATGGTCTAAGACTTCTTTTTGAAAAGCACCTTTGTCAATATGCATTACTGCCATAGCAGAGAAAATATTAGAATAAATTTTTCGCATTTTCAACCGCATTTGATATCGAGAAAATTAAACCGCCATGACAATCTAGAAGTATGGTTTTGTAGCGTATAGTCTATAGACAAATGGAGAGAAAACTGTTAAACCTTAAACTGTTTTATTTATATGTTGGCTAAAGTATTATCTGGAACAACAATTGGTTTAGACGGCGTTTTGATTACCGTCGAGGTTGACGTCGCCGAGCGGGGTTTTCCCGGATTTACCATCGTCGGTCTGCCTGACAAATCAGTCGACGAGGCCAAAGAAAGGGTGAGGGCAGCGATTGTCAATACGTCTTTTGAGATGCCCGACACTAGATTGACGATCAATTTAGCGCCGGCTGATATTCACAAAATTGGTTCTGCCTTTGACCTGCCGATTGCGATCGGCATCTTGGCTGCGGCCGGCATGGTAAAAAAGGACCAGCTGAAAAAAAGTCTTTTCGTCGGCGAGCTATCACTTGAAGGGGAGGTAAGAAAAGTGCCGGGAGTTCTGTCGATTTCCCTTCTGGCGAGGTCAAAAAAAATCAATCAGATTTTTGTTCCTTGGGCCAACGTTACTGAAGCCGCCCTAGTTGACGGGATAGAAATTTTTCCTGTCAATGCCTTGGCCGAGTTGATTTTGCACCTCAACGCCGAGATCCTTCTCACTCAATACCCTCATCAAGAACAAAAAAACCATGTCAGCTATGAAGATAATTATTTGTTTGAAAACATCAAAGGCCAGGCGACGGCCAAACGAGCTTGCGAGATCGCTGCCGCCGGATTTCATAACATCATCTTTAAAGGCCCGCCAGGAACAGGAAAGACGCTTCTTTCCCGGGCTTTTCCTTCGATCCTTCCGGATTTGGACAAAGAAGAAATCTTAGAGATTACCAAGATTTATTCGGTGACAGGCCTCATAAAAGATTCACAGTATATTTCTCAAAGGCCTTTCCGGTCGCCCCACCATACTATCTCCCGCATCGGACTGGTCGGCGGCGGGAGCCATCCGGCTCCGGGCGAAGTCTCCTTAGCTCATCGCGGAGTGCTTTTTCTGGACGAGTTTTCCGAATTTCCGCGAACTGTCCTTGAGGCCCTTCGTCAGCCATTGGAGGATGGGATAATCACAATTTCCCGCGCCCAGGGAAGCCTGACTTTTCCCTGTAGGTTTTTATTACTGGCTGCTTCCAATCCTTGCCCATGCGGATATCTAGGTCATCCGAAAAAATCCTGCCGCTGCCTACCCGGTGCGATTTTAAAATACAAAAAAAGATTGTCAGGGCCGCTTTTGGACCGAATCGACTTACACGTTGATGTCCCGCCGGTCCTCGAAGGCGACCTGATGACAGACACGCTTTCTGAATCGAGTGAAATCATCAGGGGACGCGTCTTAAGAGCGAGAAACAAACAGAAGCAAAGATTCAAAAATTCAAAAATCTACACCAATGCCGAGATGGGGACTTCGGAAATTAAAAAATTTTGCCGATTGAGCAGTCAAGCTCTCAACCTTTTGAAACAGGCGATTTCACGTCTTTCTCTTTCTGCCCGAAGTTATTTCAAGACCATTAAAATTGCTCAAACTATTACTGATCTTGATGGAAAAGAAATCATTGAATCAGAGGCGGTTGCCGAGGCTTTGCAGTTTCGCTCTCACGACGATTGAGTTGACAAGACAAAAAATTTTCTTTATACTTTTTTTCATATGCTAGCGTTATTTACTTTTTTAGCTCAACAAAGCCAACCTCTTCCTAATATTACTTCGGCCGCGGTTAACTTAGGATTCACGATTCCTCCTTTTGACCAGGTTTTGACTTTTATTGTTAGAATGTTTTTTGTCGTCGCCGGGCTGATTGCCATGATTTACCTACTTTTAGGCGCTTTATCTTGGATTACTTCAGGCGGAAACAAAGAAAACGTTGACAAAGCGAGAGAAAAAATACAAGCGGCGCTCGTTGGAGTGATTCTTATTTTTGTTGTTTTGGCTATTGTTGGCGTTGTCGAAACTATTTTCTTTCCCGAAGGCTGTGGTCTGGGTATAACAAGGAGCATTTGTTTTCCAGAATTAGTTAAATAAAATTCTTCGCTGTGATAAATTTACTACCTGCTTTTCCAGTTTATGCGCAAGCGCTTGATGAATGGGGCGAATGCGTGGTTGACGGCGTTCCTACTTTAAAGTGTCTTGAAATTGTCTTCGGAAATATTTTGACAATGGCTTCGGCGTTTATCATCTTGGTTCTTTTTGTCATGTTTGTCATGGGGAGTTTCCGCTATCTGACTTCATTTGGCAATGCGGAAAAAGTAAAAAAAGCCCAGGGGACTTTGAGGTACGCCTTGATTGGATTTATTTTATTTGTCTCGGCTTATTTAATATTGAATATCATTGATATTATTTTCTTGGGAGGCGGCGGTAACATTTTCAAGTTTAACCTTGAAACAGGACCATAAGTTTACTTTGCTGGCGTGACGAAGATTACTTTCACTCCCTCTTCTTCAGGGATAGGCGAAGCCATTTTTGTTTTTTCTTTGACAAAATTAAAGACGACAAATGTCAAAAGGCCAAGACCAATTGCAATTAAGACTACCCCGACTTTTTTCATAGATTGACCTTTTCTTTAATTAAGTACTTAGGACGGTTTTGAATCTCTTGATATATTTTACCAATATATTCGCCGATGATTCCGATTGTCACCAGCTGGATTCCTCCCAAAAACATGACGGCGATAAAGATACCGATCCAGCCAATGACAAAAGATTCCGGATAAAAGATTTTTTTTAAGATTTCATAGATGATCCCCAAGAATCCCAAGCCCGCGGACAAAAATCCGAAATAAGTCGCCAACCTTAATGGTTTTGTGGAAAAAGACATGATCCCATCAAGGGCAAAGTTGACCATTTTGAAAAAACCATAATGAGTCTCTCCAGAGAATCTTTTATTTCTTTTAAAATAGACATATTCGGTTGAAAATCCAGGCCAAGCAACCAGTCCTCGCAAAAAACTCGGTTTTTCTTTTAAGTTGTTGAGGTATAAAACTACTTTTTTGTCCAAAAGTCTGAAATCACCGACCTCAGTCGGAATAGGGGTGTCAGAAAGAAAGTTAATTAATTTATAAAAAAGTGAGGCGGTTTTTAATTTGAAATAACTCTCGCCATACCTTTCGTTTCTTTTGGCATAGACAATACTCGCCCCTCTTTGCCACTTTTTTATCATGCTGTCGATCACTTCTGGCGGATCCTGAAGATCAGCATCAATGGATACGACAGCGTCACCTCGGGCAATTTCATATCCGGCCGATAAGGCCATCTGGTGGCCGAAGTTGCGGTAAAAGGAAATTAACCTAATGTTTTGATTTTTTTTTATTTGCTGTTTTATCAGCAGGGCGGTTTTATCAGTCGCTCCGTCGTCGACAAAAATGATCTCGTAGTTATGTTTTTTGACAACAGGGATAAGGCGGTCAAGAAGGGGTTTAATATTGTTTTCTTCGTTATAAACAGGGATGATGACGGACAGCAGGAAATTATCCATGGATTAAGTATATCATTGCCCTCCACATCTTGCTTCAACACTGAACTCATCGCTATCCGCTCGGCGTGTTGAAGAGCGATATTTGGAGGGCATAAGAATTCGTAATTCTAAAACTTCGTTTTAAAAACGAATTCTAATGTTACGGGGCCGGGAGTCGAACCACGGTCTAGGAGATTATGAGCCTCCTGTGCGGCCGTACACTACCCCGTAATATTAAAGAACACACTAATTATACCTAAAAAATTTATAAATCGTTATTTGTATTGTTTCTTATACTTGAGTTTTCTGTCATTTCGAGCCGTAGGCGAGAAATCTAGCGAAGCGTAGACAAATCATTAAGGCTTGGGTTTAGCCTCGTCACCCGTAGGGTGACGAATATAGTAAAATAAAAACATGTTGCGAGTAGGAGAGATTGTTACTGATGATAAAAATCCTTTGATGAACGTTTCCAAAGAGTACGAGAAGGTTATAAGAAAATTAGTTAAACTTAGTTATTCTTCTCAAGAGATTAAATTATTAGCTTGTCTTATCGTTTCCCAAACAGAATATCAATATAAAAAATATTTAATTAATGTTTTACAGAGACTAAACAATCTTCCTATAAAACAATTAATAGACGACTGGCAAAAATAAAATATCTTTTTTCAGAAAAAGAATTTTTATTTCTTAAAGATAAAGATTTAGAAGAAGATTTACAGAAGTATGAAAAAACATTCCCGGATCTATTTAATGATAAGTTAGCTACAGAGTTTTATCCTACTAAAAAGAAAGGAATGTTGTATCTTAGGCGGTTGGCGACTAATTACTTTAGAGATTATAAAAAACTAAACAGCTTCCAAAAACTGGTTCTTCATTTCACCGTTGCCCAGATGTTAATCAGTTGGGAGAGTTCGTGTATTTATTTAGGTGGAATGATCTTAGACGGTCGAAAAATTAAAGAAACGAGCGACTGGTTTTGCCAGGTCTGGCCGATTTACAAAAGTCAAACTACTTAAAAAACACCTGCCACCACATCTGCCAGTTGGCAAGGACAGGAGTCGGCGTCACTTTAGGAAACAGGGAGGGTGAGGGGACGATGAGGGCGATTTCGTTTTTCTTCAACAGATTGAGCTTATTTCTGATGGTTTTTTCCACTTCGTCTGCGCTTTTTTTCTTGACAATCTCGGTTTTCAGTTCGATGGAGCGTTTTTCTTCTTCCTCCAAGTCTTTTTTTGTTTGCTGGTAAAATGTCAGCTTATTTCGATAATTAAAGACATTGGGCGCGAGAGAAGAAAATAGAAAAATAATTAACAGAGCAAAAAAAAGTTTTTTAATGATTTCCATAAGTAGACAGTGCTTTCATGATTCGGGACGGTCTGCCTTTGCTTTAAGTTGTTTCATGCAAATACCAATAATCGCCTTGGGGTTTTGATCGTAGATAGCCTTATTATCAGCAATTATCTTTTCAATTTCTTTTTTTAATTCTTCCTCGGTTATTTCCGCTGGCAAGTATTGAGAAACAACCACAAGCTGTTTTTTATTTTCCTTAACCAGATCAGGTCTATTCCCCTTTTCAAAGGCTTCAATCGATTCTTTTAGTTCTTTGGCAATCTTTTTTAAGACCACTAATGTTTCTTCGTCATTGAGTTCTCCGCCAGCTGGCGGATTTTTGTCAATTTCCTTGTTTTTGATTTGCGCTATAATAAAGCGAAGGACAGAGAGCTTTTCTTTGTCGCCGGTTTTTAGGGCGGCCAGAGAATCGTCTTGTAATTTTTGCCTCAACATATAATAATTATAGCCTATGAAGAAAAGAACAGACAAGGACATTTTAGACTTAATCAGCGATTTTAAAAAATCTTTAGACAAGAAGCCGCCGTTTACGGAAATGTACGAGGAAGTTCAGATGATGAAGTTTAAAGTCAGGCCAATCCAGGGGGATCTGTCAGCCGTCAACCTCAATAATGAGCAATTTGTGAAAACACTGTGGAGCCTAGGAAAACTGGATGAGTTTTTCCAGAAAGAATTTTACCGGTTGACAGCCAAGAATAAGGACTTATTCATGAAGGTATTTGACGACATCTATGCAAAATACCAGCAAGACTTGAATAGGATTAACCTGCATTGGGAAAGAATTCCCCGCCAGAGTCTGCTTGAGGTCGAGATCTTTAAAGAGGCAAAAAAAAAGAAAACCAATTAATATGAAAAAATTTCCGGTCGTTCTCGATCTTGAGACCAAATACAGCTTTCGTGATTATGATGATCCAAAAAAACTGGGCATAACAGTTGTTGCCATTTACGATTACAAAGAGTCGCAGGGCAAAGTATTTGAAGAAAAAGAACTCAATCAGCTGTTTCCGATTCTTGAGGCCGCCTCATATATCATCGGTTATAACGTCGCCAACTTTGACATCCTTGTTCTTCAGTCTTATTATCCCGGCCGCGTCGACGTCTTTACTCCTTTTGACATCCTCGACGACATCAAAGAAAAAATCGGACGGAGGATTTCTTTAAACGAAGTCATCGGAGCGACTTTGGGCAAGAAAAAAACCGGCCACGGTTTTCAGGCTATAAATTTGTATAACGAAGGCAGGATCGACGAGTTGAAAAAATACTGCCTGGACGACGTCATGTTTACAAGGGAGCTTTTTGAATACGGGGTAAAAACAGGGGAGATTTTTTATTTGACTCCGGGTGGGAAAATGTCAATCAAAGTTGACTGGAAAAAGTATCTAGAAAATCAGGAGACGAAAGATATTCCGTTGACCCTGCCGTTTTGATATAATAATCGCATCCTATGAAACTTATTCTTTCTCTTTTTTTGTTTTTTGGTCTTTTGATTGGCGGAGCGTTTTTTTATTTTTCCCAAGCAAAAAATCTTGGTATTACTTATACCCAAGCTGATCTAAAGTCGATGTATTCCAAACTTGATGTCAAATTTGAAGCCCTCCCTACAAATTCAGGGACAGGTAGAACTTTGATCGTTTCCGGAGCTCACCCGGTCGACCAATATTTTAACAGCTCGGAGTTGACAGCCGCTGCTGATAACCGTCGTAAGCAATATATTTATTTTCCTTTTCGCAATGTCCAGATTAGAGTTAATCGTGACGGTTCGGTTGAAGGAACAGCGATTGTTAACTATAACGACGCCGTTAACTATTTAGTGGTCTTAGGAGTTTCTTACCAGGACGTCGTCAAAGCGGCGGCAAAATTTAAGATTCCCAATATCAACATTCCTGTTTATCTTAAAGCGTCGGGTTCAATCATCAACAACCTTGGACATGTCAATATTCAATCAGCCAACATCGCGAACATTCCTGTTCCGCAAAACCTAGTTAATCAATACGGCCCCGGAATTAATGATTTAGTCGAATCGGTGATCAAGGAAAGGCAGCCCAGCTATAATATCGAGAAATTGGAAGTCCAAAACGGCAAAGTCCACTTCAAAGGCACCTCGCCTGATGTTGAACAAGCAGTAAGGAGTTTGTAAAAAACATGAAGGCAACAAAAGAAGATATCTTTAAAATTAGAAAACCCCAACCCCGCTATTCTGTCATCAAGGAGATTGAAGAGCGATTCAGCCCGAGGCATTTTTCTAGTCAACCAATTCCGGAAAAAGACATAAGCTCAATTTTCGAAGCCGCCCGCTGGACACCCTCGGGGTGGAATTTTCAGCCTTGGTATTTTTACTGGGCAAAAAAAGGCGAGCAGTCTTTTGAAAAAATCGTTTCTTGTCTGGGAGAATACAATCGTTATGCCGAAAAAGCACCGATTTTAGTCGTTGCTTGTTTTATCGAAAAAGTAAAAGGCAGAAAAGCTTACTTTCGTCATGACCTTGGAGCAGCAGTGATGTCGTTGACGCTTCAGGCCCAGCATTTGGGTTACTATACCCGCCAGATGGGCGAGTTTGACGAAAAAAAGTTGATAAAATTGTTAAATATTGAAAAAGCCCATAACCCGTTTGTTATTATCGCTTTAGGAAAGTTGGGCGACTACGCAGTTATCGATCAATCTTTGCTCAAAAGAGAATTGGATCCGCGCCCAAGAAAAGAAGATTTTGCGAAAAAAATCTAGCGGGATTTTTTGTGGCGGTTGAAGCCTTGTTTTCGCCTTAACTGGGCAGCTTCGTATTTGTCTTTTTGGTTTTTATTGCCCTTGACGACGATTTTTTGACATTCTTTATCCGGACAGGCAGTCTCTGTAGTCGTAATTGTTGAATATCCTATTTTTTCTTTCCATGTTTTGACGAATATTCTTTCTTTTCCGCAGCGTGGGCACGGATTACTGTATTTTTTATCTGCCATTTGGATAGATCAAGTATACCATCAATCGCCGAGAATATCCACAGGTGGCCAATTCATCAGAATAGAATCAGTATGGCAAGAAGAGTATAATGTGGAAATGAGATCTTTAGGTTACGTATCGGCTGTAATCTTTAGCATTTCTCTTCTCTTTCTTATTCCTCTGATGTCAATTACCCAGGGAATACAATACAACATTCCGAAAACGATTCAACTCCAAACCCAACCTAGTCAGATACCTCGGGGAATTGGCCTTGTGGCCCCGGCTTATTACGTGCGAGTTATTTCTCCCAATGGCGGCGAAAGTATTGCCCTTGACGGAGCCTTTCAGAAAATCCCTTTTTCAATTTATCTCGACAAAAGCAAGGACGGGAAGTACGAGTTCCAGCTGGAGCTTTGGCGAAACGGCAAAAAGGTTGGAAATATAAACGCAAGTCCCCAAGCATTCAGTTTTAAAAATATTGAGACTGGTTTTGGTATGCCCCAATATCAGGCTGGAGCTTACTATGTTGGCGGAGGGACACCATCAAATTACTTTGTTGCCACAGCCGGGTCCGGATACCGTGTACGTGTGGTGGCTTTACTCGACGGGAAATTAGTTGCAGTTGACGAAAGCGACAGCGATTTTACTTTTACCGCCGGCCCTCCGAGCGGAAAGCCTCATGTTACCCTCATCACTCCAAACGGAGGGGAGACCTTTGAGCTCGGCAAGGGAGCAAATGTTCAGTTTTCTTATAGCGATCTAGATCCTTATAAGCTAATTCAATATGAATCCGCCCTTCAACTTTGGCAAGACGGCAAACTCTTGGGGGAAACTATCGGGCGAGAATCATTAAATGTAAATGGCGATAAAGTTTCGATAAGCGTTAATATCGACAGCTATCAAGATCCAAAAACACTTAATGCTCTAAAGGCGAAAGAGGGCGGTGGCTATATGCTTAGGGTTATCATTTATGAAAGCGATAACCCTGTTGCCGATGATGACAGCGATGCATCATTTTCATTTACGAAATCTGGAACTATTGGCCCCATCACCACTTTCATTAAAGGCACCCTGTCACCTCTACAAAAATTTTGGGAGGGCATAAAAAATCTTTTCGCCACTTTTAATTAGTTCAACAAATAAGGCAAGAAATGGAGAAAATCAGGTTATATAATTCTATGTAATATAATTAACCATAATGGACCTGTTTATTATAAAAGTAATTATATTTATTATTATCTTTCTAATAATTACTAACTGGTTTCAGATATATAGTTTTTCAAAACTGATTGTTGGTAAAAAAATTAAAACCTCTTCTATTAAAGATTCTTGGATTAATAAAACAGTCAAGAAAAAAACCGGATTATCACTCTTGAATATAACTTTATTTCACGATAAAAAGATGTACGGTCTGATGGCCGGTTTGCCCTTTTGGCCGAAGATGATATTGTCCGAAGGCCTGTATAAAAATCTAAACAGAGACGAACTCGAGTGGGTGATTCTTCATGAAGCTGGGCACTGCGTCCTCTGGCACAATCTCGAAGCTTTTATCATTGAGCTTGTTTTTATCTTTTCCGGACTTTATTTAATTAAAGTATTTGAACTAAATTTACTTGGCTCTTTTTTAGTTTCAATATTTTTTAGTCTAATCTGCATCCAAATAATCAGATGGTCTATTGAATATTTTGCTGATAAATATTCTATTAATAGAGTGGATAATCCGAGAGGAGTGATTACAGCTCAAGACAAGTTTAGAAAAAACTATTTTAAAAATCCTTTTAATAAAGAAGGAAGTATATTGAGATTTCTTCTTCATTGGAATATTACTTACTCGAAAAGAATAGAAATGGCTAAAAGACGATTATCTTAAAGGTTCCCTTTAAAGTTTATGTTATAGTGAATTTAATGAAAAAAGTCTTGCTTATTATTCTACTTGGGTTTGTTCTTTTCATAATTGCCGGGATAATCAGGACTCCGGAAAAAGTTCTTCCTCCACCTCTTGTCAAAAAACTCACTCAATCAAAAACAGTCTGCCCGTCGCCGTTTATTTTCAAAATGCCTGTCGATCTGAGTCGCGCCACGTCCATCCTTTATCCCGGACAGGATCGGGGCGGAGAATATAAACCACACGGGGGTTTCAGGTTTGACAATTCACGACCTGACGAAATCAAAGTCATCGCTCCCTATGATTCCGAAGTAACTGCCGGTGCCCGTTATCCGGTAAACGGAGAAATCCAATATACGTTTGATTTTTCCCACCCCTGCGGAATCAAATATCGTTTCGGACATCTGCTTACCCTTACCCCTAAGTTTCAAAAAATTGCGGAAAAGTTTCCCCTTCCCAAGGGACTGGATTCCCGGACGACAGAAGTTTATCCCCCCATAAAAGTAAAACAAAGCGAAGTTATTGCCACTGCCGTAGGATTAACCCGAGGCGGACCAATTGAGTTAAAAGGTTTTAACACATTTGTCGACTGGGGGGTATACGACTATAGGCAAAAAAATGAGTCGTCAAAGAATCCGGTTTGGGCGGATAAACATACTTACGAAATCGAAAGTTATGCTGTCTGTTGGTTTGACTGGATATCACCCAAAGATAGATCAACTATTTTGTCTCTCCCGTCCTCCGACTACCAAAGCGGAAAAACCAGTGATTACTGCAAATAACACAAATCTCAATCGGTTAATTATTTTATAACCTTTGATTTCTGTATTGATGAGGAGATAAACGGTATTGCTGATAGAATTTTTTCATCGGTCCTCTTCTAATCCATATATTGTCAAATCCCAAAATATCTATCAGAATTCCTGCCAAAATAACAGCTAATACAAATCCTCCCGCAACCAACCAAAAGTTTTTTTTGTAGGAAAAATCGTATTTTTTCAAGAGAGTTATTCCTGAAATCAGTCCCAAAATTGAAACAACTACCGCCCACCAAGGAAAGTTACTGACGATTTGCTGATATCTAACTATGGCCATCGGACCCCCGCGGTTTCTTAATGAAAAAGTGATCAGACTGATTAAAAAAACTGTAACAATCATTAAACTGACAATCGCGGCAAATAAAACGGCCGATCCCAGCCAAAAATACCACTTCGGCCTCATTGTAATTTTTTCGTTTTTGATTTTTTTCATTACTTTTTCAGTAATGTTTATTTTTTTGTTTCGCATATTTTTTTCATATAAATTTTAGCACGATTTATTCTCACGGCCACTGTCCCCATGGGAATTCTTAAAATATCGCTTATCTCCTCATAGGACTTTTCGTCAAGGAAAAAAAGAGCTAAAGATTCAGAATAGATAATTGGAATTTGTTCTAAACAGTTGTGTACCATTTTTATCATCTCCTTTTTTTTCAAAATCTATTTCAACATTTTTTCCGCCGGACAGGTCAATCGCTTCAATCAGTGGAACTTCTTTTTTATTTTTTTTAATAAAATTAACCGCCTGATTGTGGACGATCCTATATATCCAACTGGAAAACTTTTTCTTAACTTCAAATCCGTTAAGATTGATATAGGCCTTAATAAAAGCCTCCTGAACAATATCGGCCGCCTTATCTTTATCGTTGATTAAATAGTTGGCGTATCTTAAAAGTTTTGCTTCATACCTTCTGATGATTTCCGCATACAGTTCTTTGTCTTTTGTCCTTATTTTTGTAATCAATTCTTCATCTGACATATATTATTTTACTATTTTTCCCATGCCGAAACCCCGACGTAGCGTCGGGGCCGGCAATGAACAATAGTTCATTTATTTCCCATTCTATAACTCGTTCCATTTCTTAAACCTAGTCCTAATTCCGCTTTTATTTTATTCGCTTCAGCAGTCTTTCCCTGCTCGACTAATTTATGAATTTGGGCAAATTTAGAAAAATTGTCTTTGTTGACAACTTGGGGAACTCTTCCTTTGCCGTTCATCAGATTTTTCCAGGCATTGTAGTCGTTTGACTCAAAAGCTTTCTCCATAGCTGCGTGTCTTTCTTCAGAATAATAAGGACCTTTGATGGCCGGATCGCCTCTGTAGGCATCAACATCTTTTGGAGCAAGAAATAGCCCGCTAAGAACTAGCCCCATTAAACTTAAAGTTAAAATTTTGTTTTTCATATTTTTCACCTCCCTTCTATTAATTAATACAAAGTAGGCTTAAGTTTCAAAAAATGGGTCTGAATTAACTACTTTAAATTGATATAATGCTCCAAAGTTAATATTTCATAATTTTAGTATGATTAAAGTATCC